>SWBX01003484.1_pt1 | contig 27802 bp, 21 predicted proteins | sample 4693051 | NCBI WGS metagenome assembly SWBX01 (sample SAMN10267272, study PRJNA491770) | bioreactor metagenome | isolation source: DHS bioreactor inoculated with marine | place: Japan: Omine Ridge, Nankai Trough | reverse complement strand
TCTCGTTCCTTGATTACTGCGGCTTCGCGAACTACGCAAATGGCTCAATTCAAAAATCGTGATCCAGGAGGTCCAATTGTATCATTTGTCTCTTCTAAGGATAATGTCCATCGCGATCCCGCTCAATCAGGATGAAAAGAACAGAGGAGCTGCTTTTACGCTACAAAGAGATGATTTACAGATATACGTAAAATCACGATCCTTTGACAGTATCAGAAAATCAAATTCTGACGCTAAACAGGCAATCAAACAATCTACTGTCGAGCGTATGCTGATTCCTTGTTTTTTTAACTGCCTGAACAGAATTGCCGCATCGAGATACGTGTCAGGCTCCGTTGGTTTCAAATAAACCATTTCTTTGAAATATGGTAATAGTTTATGAAAAGATTTGTCACTTTTTAAACCTTGAAAAAATTCTGAAATAATCAGACCACAGGTGCCTATCTCTTCTCCGTTCCGGATATATTCAGATAATGTTTGAACAAATTCCGAATCATGACCATTAAAAAAATCAATCCACACTGATGTATCAACAAGAATTCTCATTTTCGTTTACGAAGCTCATCCAGGTTTCCTTCCCAGGAAATTTTACCCCGCAGATCAAGCAATCCCTGAAGATGCTTTCGTTTTGAATATTCTCTTAAAGCATGATTAATAACCTGAGTTTTATTCTTCCCTTTACTGTATTTCATAGCCTCTGCTAAAGCTTTGTCATCAATATTCAACGTTGTTCTCATATTCACCTCCTATACATATTATCTGCACTAATCGTATGTATGTCAAATCGCTTTTATCTGCATCTCGTTTTAAATGTTTCGGCTCAACCGAAACACTTGGACTGTATTATTTTGGACTTTGTCGAACCTACCAGATTCAAGTCCCCATAAAATTCCATATGTGAGTATTATATCCGGAGCGACTCTAATCAAAATTCAAGAGAAGTCAGATTACCAGTTTATGATTTGCAGATCATCAATCTCAGAGAAATGATTATCACGACTTACCAGGATCAGGTTCTTTTGCTTCGCGATTGCGGCAATCCATAGATCATTTTCAGGAATCGGTTTACCCTTTAGTTTAAGCCTTTCCTTTATCATTCCATATTCCCGAGCTGTTTCCAGGTCGCATGACAAAACAGCACTATTGATTGCGAATTCCTCGATTCGTTGGATATTGTCATCCTTTTTTTTAGATTTCGCAGCGCCAAAAAACAATTCACCCATTACAATACTTGGAATAAATATTTCACAATCCCGCCTTAACTGTTCTCTCACCTTATTGTCATTCGCAAACAGGGCGATCACAATATTCGTATCCAAGAGATACCTACCATTCACCTGAATCTACCTTTTCACATTGTTTATTAATCTCTTTTTCCATGATTACCAGATCTTTTTTTTCAATAGTTCCAGCAAATTGAAGCAAATTCTTTCCTTGAATTCCTTTAGGGATTGAAAGAGATAAAGCCTGAGCAAAATCAAGCACCTTCCTTTGTAAATCAAACGGAAGTCGATCGACTTTTTCGATAATGCTATGAGTCAGGTTCAAACTGGTCATAATTCATTCCCTCCAATACTTATTATATCAGATCAAGTTGAATTTTCCTTGTAAATTATCGTTCTTTCTTAGATCACAATCCGATTTTCGTATCCGTCTCTCGAATAATAATTTGAAGGCAGAGTATTATTCAACGATTATCCGAATCGGTTTCAAATCGCAATTTCCCTCCGACATTCCCCTCCAACTGTATTATTTTTGACAATAATACAATCCCGCAAACAAAGGCGGTACATGCGTTTTCGCGTTTTTAAGCTGCTTATGGCTGGTCGTTATTATCCTGCGTTTTATCATCCAGTTCAGCTTCAATCTCTTCTATCGTTGGCAGGCTTGGTTTGAGTTCATCAGGGATGGATTTACTGATCTGCCGTTCCCATTCAGCCACACCCATTGGTCTTAAATATCCGGCAAGTGAGTATTCCACCACTACTTGATTTTTTTCTTTGACAAGCAGCAGACCGATTGATGGTTTATCATCGGGATGCAGCAACAGATCATCCACGATATTGAGGTACATATTCAATTTGCTGACATGTTCAGGTTTGAATTTTCCGGCTTTGAGTTCCACCACCACATAACACCGCAATCTCAAGTGGTAGAATAGCATATCAATGTAAAAATCTTCGCTACCGACTTCCACATGCACCTGTCTACCGACGAAAGCAAAGCCAGCGCCCAATTCCAGGAGAAATTTTTGCAGATGATCCATCATCTTTTGTTCCAGTTCTGCTTCTCGCCGGGGATCTGCAGTTCCAAGAAAATCAAATACATAGGGGTCTTTAAATATCTGTGAAGCCATGTCGGAATCAGCAGGAGGTAGCGCCACTTCAAAATTGCTGATCGCCTTTCCCTGCCGTTTGTGGAGTTCCGTGTCTATCTGAAAAGTCAGAATGCTTCGGCTCCAGCCGTTTTCCATCGTTTTTTCCGCGTACCAGAGACGTGTGTCAGGGTCGTCAAGCTTGTTGAGTAGTGCAATATTGCTCCCCCATGGAATTTGTGCAACAACCTGTTGCACAATTACCTGATCGGGCCAGGCAGCGACGAAAGTACGCATATATTTCAGGTTGCGCGGCGAAAAACCTTTCATGTCTGGAAACGCCTGACTCAAGTCGTGGGACAGTCGATCAATAACCTTCGCGCCCCAGCCCTCCGACTCCTGCCGCTTTAAAATTGATTGTCCAATGTCCCAGTAGAGTAATACTAAATCTTTGCTGGCGGAAATAACCGTCTTTAATCGTTGACTGCGAATCCGCTCTTTCAGTTCCTTGAGCAAGATTTCATAATCCTGCGGCAATTCAAGTTTCATTGGCGGGACAGGCATCATAGCATCTTTGCGTTTTCTTCCTTGGGATTTGCGTGTTGAATCTTCAGAGGGAACAGGATGATTTTTCATATCAGGTTTTCTCCATGGCGTTTTCAGAAAGAAGTCCTTTATTTCTTATTCTGCTGCTGTTTTTTAGTCAAGATGATTGCTTTTGAAATACACGCTTCACAAGTGGCCGGTTTCGTCCTGTTCACAGCCCAAAACAGGGCAGCTAAGAAGGAAAATATCATTATCGGCTCTGCTCTCGAGGATGATACTTTTTCAATACTTTTCTGAGATCTGCCACAGCCACCTGCGTGTAAATCTGTGTGGTGTTCAGAGATTCATGCCCGAGAAGTTCCTGGATATGCCGGATGTCTGCGCCATTTCTGAGCATCAAAGTGGCGCAGGTGTGCCGGAAGGTGTGCGGTGTTACTCTTTTTTCTATTCCAGCCATTTCCGCATACTTCGCAATAAATGTTCCGACCAGATTCTTTGAGATTTGCTTGCCTCTGCTGGACAAAAACAAGTGTTCTTCCGACCGGTTTTTGAGAAGCAACGGGCGCACAGAGGAGAGATAAACTTCCAGGAATTTGACCGAGATCCGGCCCAGGGGTGAAATTCGTTCTCTTTGACCTTTGCCGAAAACGCGCAAAAGGCATTCTTCCAGGTCGAGGCTTTGCACTTTCAGATCACAAAGTTCCGTCCTCCGGACCGCCGTGGAATACAAAACCTCCATGATGGTTCGATCCCGATAGCCCAAGATGGTTGAGATGTCCGGCGCTTCGATAAGATTGACCATTTCCGAGCCATTCAAAATCTTCTTTGGGAGGAGTTTTGGTGCTTTCACAAAAGCGATCATGTCAGCCGGATCCGCAGGCAGCCATCCCGACTTTTTGATGAAAACCAGGAAGCTTCGGACCGGCACAAGATACGGATTCACCCAGGCGGCGCCAAGTTTTCCCCGCTTGCTTTTACCCAGGAAAAGCTCGAGATGGTACGCTCTCAATATTTCTGCGGTCAATTGGTTCGGATAGTCGATGTTTTCCGTATCCAAAAACTTTAAGAACCGAGCAAGATACCACCGGTAACTTTTAAGAGTTTCCGGCGTCCGGTTTTTCATCTGTAATTCAAGGTAATAATCTTCAGCCAGGCTGGATAAGGTGGGTTGGATGGTGGCCTGGGTGCTCACGGCTTTCAAGAGCAGCTAAGTGAAAAAGTTGGATTGATCTTTTGAGGAATTGGATCCATTTCCCGGGGATGGGTTCGTCGGTGGACTTTCTTTAGATCCATGCTTGTAAGGTGCGTGTAAATCTGAGTCGTTTTCAGCATTGAATGACCAAGAAATATTTGGACCACTCGGATTGATGCGCCTTTCCGCAAAAGCGCCGTGGCGACGCCGTGACGCCAGGCATGGGGATTGGCTGATGTGTTCAAACCGGCGTTTTCCGCAGCTTTTTTTAGCATTTTCTGGATCCAGCGTCCGGAAAGCCGTTTTCCTCTTGAGTTGATCCATAATGCAGTTGAATTGTTCGGTTTTTTCCTGCGTTTATCGAGGTACATTGAAACTGCCCGGACAGCATCTCTGTCCAGGATAGCATTCCGGTCTCTACCACCTTTTCCTTTTCGGATTTGCAGGTATCTCGATTTTAAATCGATGTCTGAGATATCCAACGCGGTAAGTTCGGAAAGTCTCAATCCTGTGGAATACAAAACCTCGACAATAGCGTGATCCCTGAGATTCAGGAGAGAATTGCCGGTAAACAAATTACGGATCGCTTCCATTGACGAAGGAGACAACACGCTTTTTGGCAGACATCTTTCATTTTCAGGTTCATTTATATCTGCTGCAGGATCAGAAAAAATCAGACCTTTTTCATAAAGATATCGGTAGAAAATTTTGATGGAAATGATTTTGAGTTTGATTGAGTTGACCGCTCTACCTGTATCAAAAAGTTCCCGGACATAATTTCTAATAGTGGTTTCACTCACTTGTCGGGGCAGAGTTTGTACGGATCGAAGAAACAAATTAACGTGGCGGCAATACGTTTCGATAGTTCTTTCGGATTTTCCTTTTAGCTGCAAAGAAAATACAAAATCTTTCAAAATTTCAGAGAAAAAATAATCCAATCCGACACATGCTCCTTATCTATTCTTCGCTTTCGATGACCAAGTTGATATAAAATAGGCTATGACGCCATGATTTATAAGCGTTTGCGATGTTAATAAACAGCCACCCAAGTCGTGGCCAGGCACCGCCCAAGTGCTGTTTTTGACCGCCCAAGTATGCTTTTTAGCCGCCCAGGTTGTCATCGGACTCCGCTTTAATCTTCTTCTCGAGTTCATCTACATCGATCAAACAGGACAAAAACTTCTTTCCGGGTTCTACTTCATCCACGAAACGGAGCTCATACATGTACTCCTTACCCTTGCTGCCCATGATGGAAAAAAGGTACTCCAGATCCACAAGTTGATTGATGTGCCGTTTCACCTGGGTGTCGGACCAGCCCGTGTATTCTCGGATATCGCGCCGAGTAAATGAGAAATCTTGAGTGCTGATGCCTTGTTCTTCTGATTTATTGATGACCATCTCACGAATCTGGCCGAGCAAACGCCGGGAAGGCGGGGAAAGTTCATCGAGGGAAATGCCCAAAACTTCAGCCGCCAGTCTATTAGCCAGGCGCACATCATCCAGGTTGGCTTCCACGTATTGCACCTTTTCTCCTTCGACATCCACTTCGAAAATTTCTCGTTGATACTGCCGCAGAAACGCGATGGACTGAATCAGAGTCAGATACTTTTTGTGATCCCGGCGCGCTCGTATGCTGTCAATGTGAAATCGGAGATGTTTTGCGAATGGAATCACCACTTTAAGTCCGATTTTAAGCAATCTTTGAGCGTTTTGGTGCAGACGGATGATCTTTTCGACCTTTTTCCTTGTCACAAGTCCCTCTAAAGTGTTCATCATTCGTTGCGCTTCATGCACTCGGGCTGTGGCTTCGTTGGACTCATCCAATGTTAAAAACAGAAATCGGCTGCCGGTTTCACTTTCTATTTCCGGCGCTGTGGTGGTCATGAAAAAAGGCGTTGGACCTTCCACGATGTTTTCATCCGTCCGGAGTTTGCCGGTTTCCGGATCCCGACCGGCAGAAGCAATGCTCAAAAAGTTTGAGGACTGCATTGTCCGGATGGAATAATTCGCATTTTTAGCGCCGGCGTCTTCCTCGATAGCAAGAATTTTATGTTTCAATGAATCAGCCTCCTTGTAAAACAGCGCCTGGCCGGTCAAACACGTGTACCTGACCACATCTTCAGGCGGAACAAAGTCTAAAATTGCGTCCTGCAGGGCTGATTTGCCCGCCGCGGACCTGGATTGAATGCAAATTGAGATTGGCTCATCCAGTTTCCGGGAAATCGTGGCAAGATAGCCCACCAGTTTGTTTGTTTCTCCACCGGTATATCCTACAGATTCAAAATCGCTGAGAATTTTTGAGAAAATATCCCGGGTTTTCAGCAAATCAACCGCCGCTTTGCGTTCTTCCTCGGTCATTTCAGGCTTCTTGACTTCAGGCTCCTTATTATTACCTTCTTTATATTTCTCCACAGGTGCCAGGAGCGCCAGGATTTCAGCTGACACATGAGCATCCCGGACACTGAATAACTCAGCAACACCCCTGGCGAAAACTGCCCGGGATCTTGAGGAATACAAATCAATGGTGTCCAGGTGAAACCGGTCATTGTCGCCGTTCCCGAAAACCTTGACCGTAACTTTGCACTTTGTTGATTCCCGGCTCAGTCCCTGGAGTTCGTAAATTCTTTCACTGAAAATGACTCGAAGCTTTCCGTTTTCACGGGTTATTTTGCTTGGCATCGCTTTTTTGCTTGCCATCTTTGGTTTTCCTCCTACCTGGCGTAGTAATTTCCTCAAAATATCTTTGCCACCGGTTTGCATCAGCAATGAGCATGGATCTTGACCTTCCGGCAGTACGATTTGACGGGAATTCATCCCGATTTCTTCCAGTTGCATTTTTGCTTTGCCGGCGGCTTTCCTGCCGGCGTTGTCAGAATCAAAACAGAGAAAAACAGGTTTCTCTCTGAAATTTTGAAGGATGGAAAGATGATCTTCCGGGATGCCTGGCGATCCGTAACAGGGAATCGCGCCGGGATAACCGGCCTGGATCAGTGCCAAAGCATCAAGAATGGACTCCACCAGGATTACTGAATCAGCCGATTGGATCGCGGCGCCATTAAAAACACCTGATTTCTTACCCGGTAAGTACAAATGGTTGACCTGGCCGTTCCGGATCCGGCGGCCATACAAGTTCACGATCTGTCCGGAATGATCCGGGATCGGAAAAACCAGACAATTTGTGAAAAACTCCCGTCCATTTTTGGTCAAAATGCCCAATTCTTTGAGATCAGCGGTTTTCTGATCGTCTTTCGGCATGGATTCCCGGATATTTCCGGCGCAAAAACCGATTTTAAAACGAGAAAACAGCGCTGGATCCACGAGACCGCGCTGTTTCATGTAATTTCGGCCTTCTTTGCGCTGATTGAAGGCCGCGTGGTAGTAATCCACGACCAAAGACAGCAGCTTATTGCGGCTAAGTGAAAAATGAGCACAGGAATGTCTTGAAGAAATAGAAGATTTTTTCTTCTTAGCTGCTGTTTTAGCTGTCTGCCCTGAGCTTGCCGAATGGGCTTTTGGTTGTAACTGTGCCACTGCTTCGGGAAAGCTCAGTTTGTCCAAGCGCATTACAAGTTCGATCACATCGCCGCCTTGATTGCATCCGAAGCAGTTCCAGAGGTTCTTTCCCGGCGTGACGATGAAGGAATCGTTTTCCTCTTTGTGAAACGGACATCGGCCTTTATAGTTCCTGCCTACTTTCTTGAGTTTGATTCCTCGGGATCGACAAAGCGCGACCAGGTCGACTGATTTTTTGATACGTTCGATTTCTGAATCTGGAATTTTTGGCATTTTGAAAATCCTGTCAAGAGAAAAAAGCGTTGATTTCAACTCTCGAAAACCGTTAATCTAAATTAACGGTTTTCGTCAATTGTTGTCAAGGGAAATCTAACTGTTTCTGAAACGGCTTTATAATGAAAGGAGGTTATCGAGTGAAAACCATTTTGGAGCACTTGCTGATGAAAAAGAAAACAACAGAAAATTTTGGAGAAAGGCTCGCGAAAATCCGGAAAAGCCGTGGACTGACCCAAACTGAGTTGGGTGAAAAAGTCGGCGTCACGTTGCGAGTGATTTCATATTACGAAAACGAGAGCGGTCAGCCGCCTGGATCCATTCTTGCCGATTTGTCGAAAGCGCTGGATGTGAGCGTTGATGAGTTGCTTGGCGTAAAACCGGTAAAGTCGAAAGCAAATCCTAAAACAGCCCGACTCAGAAAAAGATTAATGAAAGCGGAAAAACTCCCGCCTACTGATCAACGGGCAGTTCTGAAATATATCGATATGTTACTCGACAGGAACCAATCAAAGAATAAAACGCCGGAAAACGTTACTGTTTAGTACTGTCAAAACCATCAAAATCTTTCCCCGCACTCAGTATGTTTTCCATCGCATCACCTGGTCTACCTCTAAACACGGGATCACAATCTAACCATGCACATATTGAAGACCAAGTGTATTTCTTTCTAAAATTAGCGACAGACATTAGAATTTCAAACATCATTTTGTCAAAGGCCATTGAAATACGATTGCGCTGTGGACAAATGAAAGGACGGTGCAACGTCTCTCCTTGAATAGAAAAAATTCTTAGACTAAATTTGCTCTCTTTTAAATCACAAATCATAATGGGGAAATATCTTTCCAAAAGAATATTCACCTCCTTAGTTCCCATTTTCAACACATTTTTAGCATCCTTTAAACATTTGTCATTATTGGGGTTTTTGAGTATTTCGTCATAGCTTGCCAGGATGTTGTTAATAATCCTTTCATGATTATTGTAATTTTGGTAACAAACTATAAATTTCTTGATCGGATATTCGAATTCATTGGAGTCGATTGGTTTGTTTCGAAAAATATCTTCTATTTTTGTTACGCTCCAAATATTATTTATCGCATCTGCAATTTCCTTTTTGTTCAATTTTGACTTCACGGAAATTATTGATATGACAGCCTCTGGCGGGACGATAACAAAGTCACTTCCTCTATAAATCGCTGCAAAATCAGTGGAATCCCATATGATAATATCGATTTGCTTACTGTTTTCTGTTTTTCCAAAGCCATAAATAAATCCGGTATCGACTGACACCGAATCTGGCAAGAATTCTTTTAATACATCCTTGATTAATCCCTCTCGGAAGATTCCACTGTAATAGTTCGCTTTTTTTCCAAGTAAATTGAAAATCCTATCAGCAGAATTTTTGAAAAATTTGGAGTAGGTTTTGGTATAATTTCTGAAAGCTTCTTGTATGATTTCTTCTTTATTGTCTCTTTGATAGTAAAGCATACCATATCCCCCAGGTAGAATTTTTACTTTATTTATAATATTTTATCAAGTTCTTTGGGTTGCTTTTCAGCTTAACAAGCCATGAGGTTTACACCCTCGACACGCGGCGGGGCAAGCGGGCGGTGATTTAACAACGAAACAAAGTCCACCACACCGGTCAGACCGGTCGGAGCCGTTATCACGCCAGGCTGTTAACCCAAGTTCACTAAGGGATTTCCAGCCTGTCATGATAACGGCAATCCTCCCTACCCGATAAGGCCGCCTTATCCGATTCTGACCGGCGATCAATGGAAAACCCTATAAACAGAGCCTTTACAAGCCGCCCGCCCTTCGGGTCAGACATAATCAAAGATTATGTTAACTTGCCCCGCCGCTCAGACCTCGATAGCTCATGGCGGGGGGAGCTATTACCCGCATCAAAACCAAAATCCTAAAAACCGGGTCCGCACCATCGACCAGGAACCACTTTCACAGGCCGCCGGATATGGTGACACCCGGAAAAACAGGGATATTCATTCCATATCAGGTCAAAAGAAAAAATCATCCCGGCCAATGGAGATCCATGCAAACAACAAATTGCATCACCGCTCCAAAATTACAGCCGCTTCCCATTTTTCTTTTAACCTCGTCTCTCCATTGTACCCAACGCCGGCATACGTCAAGGTGCCTTCCTCCGCAAGCTCCGGACTCCACCTTGACATATCCCGACGCCCAAAGAGTAAAAACCTCGTAAGCGGCAACCCACCAGCCGCGCCAAGTTATCATAATGTTTGTTATGACTGAGGTGAGCGTAGCGAATCCCGGAACGGAGGAACGGAGTGGAGGGACGAAGCCCGGAAGGCGTCCCCGTCAAGTCAAGGTCGGATAACGCAGCGTTATCGGAAAGGGGAAATGCAGGATGCGTGACAAAATAGAAGGGCCGGGGAAGTGTCTGTTTTGGCACGCATCCTGCCCCCGTCTTGACGTGCCTTTTCGGGGTTCGTGGTACGATCTCGATGCGCAATGAAACCATGTTCGGTTGAAAAGTCTCGAGTATATATTCACCCCGAAAAGGATGACGGGGACGCCTGGAGCTTGGGGCGGCGTTGATGTAGGAATATAGCTTGTATGCGGGGAAAAACCTCTTTAAAATTGAATTGATGTATTTTGAATGATGGAGGTTAAAGATGTCTTACGTAATGGTTGTTCCGGAGACTAAAGAGTTTCAGCTTCATGTATCACACAGTAATTTAGTTTGGATTACAAAACATATAGGAATTCCACTGATCACATGTGTGCGATTTCCCCACGACGTAAAAACTGAATTATTTCCACCTGAAGTTCATGATCCAAGTGGCTGAAAATTTCGGCGAGAGAGGGCGCATCGGTATGCCTGAGCAGCACCCACGCTTCCACGCCCAAAAGTGCTGAAATCGATTCAGCAATGGAAGCCGGATGCCTGGATTTACAAAACTTTTGAATGGATTTTATATCCCCGGCTGCAAGCATCTCCCGCAGTTCGGGGACATGGCGCGGATTCTTTATCTTCATGGTTCACCTCCGTTTCGACCGCGCCTGAAGATCGGTCTCAGCTGGCGGTGAATCGGCGGGCTATGCTCGGATGGAGAGTCGACCATTCACATCATTAGCCGCGACGCACAATCGCCGCGACCCAGGGTCATCGAGTTCGCTTGACATCATTTCCCGGGTCTTGTGCCGGAAACTATGACTGCCAGCCGAGTCATTCATTACGGATCCTCCATAGGGTTAATGATAAGCGCAAGCTATGGCTCATTCAACTTTATTTATTCTATAAAATTCCGGGTTAGACCTCAATCTTTTTGCGGGTATTCAACCGAGATACGATGTCTCAAACACTTAAGTTAGATTCGCTTCCGGACCATAGAGAATATACCAAAAGTATGCTTCTGCCTTTCTGACCAAGATCGCCCAAAAGCGCATTAAGCGCCCCTATTGCTGTTTGTTAATTTGCTTATTGGCTTGCATTGAGAGAACATGAGCATACACTTGGATCATCTCCTCACCAAATTTTTCGATACTATACTCTCTGGCGAATTCCTGCGCATTACCAGCAAGCCGTTGACACAGTAAGGGGTCTGTCAGAAGCCTTTCTATGTGCCCGCACCAGTGTCCAGCATTTAAAATTGTTTTGTATCCATTGAACCCGTTTTGAACAAAATCATCAATCCCACTTGAGCGTACAGCAACCACCGGCAGTCCGGCTGCCATTGCTTCCAGAATCACCATACCTTGGGTCTCAGAACGAGAGGCAAAGACGAAAACATCTCCCAGTCGATAATAAGTGGGCATCTCCTCAGGTGGTACAGCTCCGAGAAGCATAACCAGGTTTTCCAATCTCAGTTTTCGGATTTTGTCCTGCAAGTGATCACGCTCCAAACCATCGCCAACGATAAGGACTTTGAACGGTACGCTGCAGCGTTGAACGAGTTGATGGATAGCGTTGATTATAAAATCAATGTTTTTCTCCTTGCTTAACCTGGAAACACTGATTAGCACCCTTTCTTCACCAATCCCTAGCCGTGTGCGAAGTGTATTAACCTGTATGTCTTGTGCCTGCTGAAAATTCTTGTAATCAATGCCTGTCGGTCGCACGAAAATTGTGCTCTTAACACCAATCATATGCAGATAATACTCGGCCGAACCAGTAGGCACTACCACGCCATCACATCGATTGGCGAAGCGCCTTATCAGAGCATGGGAAATAAGGTTCCGAAAAAGTGCACTGGGCAAAGGCACAAAGTGCGAATAGTGTTCCAGTCGTGTGTGATAAGTATAGACAACCGGTATTTTCAATCGCCACGCGAGAAACATTCCAACCGTGCCAAACCAGAAAGGATGATGCAAATGGATGACATCCGGACGGAATGAAGCCACTGAACGGAAAATACGAGGGGAGAAAATATTCGCTATCGGAAACTTTCCTTCTTGGCCAAGTCGAATAAGTGATGGAATCCGCAAGGTATCTTTTCCCTTGTCTTCTGTAGGAATATTATTGTAGCGGGGCGCCACAACCAACACTTGATGCCCCTGTGTTTTCAGGCTCCGTCGCAGCCGATCGACGGATATAGGCACACCGCCAATGAATGGAAGAAAACTATTAGTAAACATGGCGACTCGAAGAGGTCGATTCAGAAACGGACCCGGGTCAAGGTCATAATTAGGATAATATTCCCGCTCGGTGAAGATAACGAGATGCAACCGGATAGTTACGGCAATCAGGGCGCTGACCAGTAGCAGAAAGTTCAGGAAACTCACATAGAAGAGTGAATGAACATAGAACCACATGCTTTCCAGTGTGCGAAACAACGGGTGTTGACCAATATCAAGCCGCACCGGTGCTATTTCGATACGATCACCCTCGACATTGACCTGGACATAGTGATAATAGCTGCGGTCATTATTAAGAACTAATCCACCTGCTCCACCGGTTAACACATATTTGGTGCCTTTATTTTGCTGGCATGAAAACAGCGGCAGATTAGCTGAGAAAACCGTGTCTACTCCAGATTGTTCGATGATTACCGAGAATCGGTCACGGACTTCTTCATCAAGAAGATACTCGTCATCAAAGTCCCAAACGCCTTCCCTGTCGACCGGTTTGATGGGATGGCCGGTGAAGAGAAACGTATGCTCATTAGGAGCAACAGCCAATTCCTCCTCCAGCCAGCGAAGCTGCCAATCCCACGATGTCTTTCCTGTGCTGTCCAGGAATACGAAACGGCTGTTGCCGGCAGAGAAGGCAAACAAGTAAGGACCGAAATGATCATAGAAGCGAAAGCCGCCGAGCGCGCTGTACTCGTTCTCTCCGAAAGTGAGCAGATAAGGCACCTTCAGTTGACCCAGCGTTCGATAGAGTGCCCGGTATTTATCCTCACCGCCGCTGCTGACTGCATTGCCGGCTGAAATGACAAAATCTACGCCGCCGTGGTTAAGCATCGGGATGATTTTCCGCTCAAAGATGCCTATTGAGTTATTGATGTTGCCAACGACGGCAAAACTGAACGAAGATCGTTCAGTCAGACAAGCCTCGACAAGTTCAACCTGACGAGCATGGACAGCCTCGAAATCCTGTTCGAAAAAATTCAGATAGATCTTGTAGAAGATCAAAATTGAAACGATCAGTATGTTTATGTATAAAACCAGCTTGAGTTTACCCGAACTACGCACCGCACGTCTCCTTTTTAACCATTTCGTGCAGGGTGACCGGTACACCGACAAGCATTCCCAAATAGATAGTAAGAAAACGCCAAGCGACGATAATCAACACCAATTCAGCCGGAATAATTAAGGACGAGAAAAAAAGACCAAAAACGCCTTCAGCAATTCCCGATCCGCCAGGAGTTGGTGCAAAATACATGATAAATGTTGCAATAACCAAAAGACCAATGGTGGTCAGGTAATCGATATGATAGTCCAGCCCCCACAGCAACAGTGCCGGAAATGAAAAAAGGGCAAACAGAAATAGAACTGTATATAACACGGACAGCAGGATGTCTGTTCTCGGACCCTTCAGATAGGTCATGAATCCGCGTGAAAAGCGGATCGCTTCCCTCCTGAATCGGAAGCTCCAGCGGCGTAAGCGGGTTTGACTGATAAACCGATGCCGATGTAGAAGCCTCAGCATGGTATCTGTTACTATCAGAATCCATCGCATTCGTAGGAGCACAACAGCGAAGAAAGCGAGGTACCCACAGGCGAACAGTCCGAAATAGAAGGCCAATCGTCCGCTCAGATGGCTGCCTTGAAGCGGGTCCATGATGATTAACAGGAATGGGGTCGGCGTGAATATGAATGCCATCGCCAGTAAGGTGCGCATGGTGGTCGCCGCCGTCGCGATCCCCAGTGGAACACCGTGACGATGCAAATACCAGATTTGTGCGAAACCGCCTCCGGTCGCCATTGGTGTGATGTTGGAAAATAAGATGTTGATGAACACTAATCTACCAATATCCCGTTTCGGTACGCGGAACCCCAAGACTTTGATGGTATGGTAAAGGCGCAAACCATCACAACTATAGTACACAACGAGCAGTAATACGCTACCCGCCAATATGGGCCATGACAACAATCGTCTATCGAACAAGAAAGGTTGCGCCCCTAGTTCCTTTAATATCGCATAGGGTGCTGCGAGACTGAGAGTGATGAATATTAGGCCAAAAAGCAGTAAACGCAACCGTCCTATATGAGCAATAACTGAAAGGTTTGAAATGAGTTTCATTGTCATAGGAATTAACCTTTGGACCCTAGAATCAGCCAGCATATACATGAGTCGCCTGCAATCTGCTGATTCTGTATAATTGACCTTACATTTTGAAGGGAATCATTCACTCATCCTGATTTTCAAAAAAAGTTAACTCGCGTTCCTTCTGGTTATATGCATCATATTGCTTGAGAATATCTCTGATCTCTTTGTAGTTTTCAGTCTTTCCCTCGATATAATCTAGAGGGGTCTGACCGTCATCATTTAGTGCCTTAAAATCTGCCCCGTTCTCTAGAAGCAGTTTTACAACACCGGGGCTACCCCTTAATGCTGCAAGGTGCAGTGGTGTAGAATTGTTATTTGTTTTTGCGTTGACGTCAGATCCATGTTCAAGGAGAATTTTTACGATTTCAACGTGACCCCCAAATGCAGCTTCATGTAAAGGAATCAAACCATAATCACTTCTTTCATTAATCTCTGCCCCATGCCCAAGGAGTATTCTCACAATTTCAGGATTTTCATTTAAAACAGCGTAGCGTAAAGGCGTAGAATCTCCTCTAGCTCTTATTTTAATTTCAGCCCCGCGGTTTATAAGTAGCTTAACTATTTCCGCTTGACTTGCTTCTGCAGCCCAGAGTAGTGGAGTAGAGCCATCGTCAGCTTTTACATTTACATCAGCGCCATGAGCCAGCAGAATCCGCACAGCCTTTAGGTGACCATAAGAAGCAAGGTGCAGCGGTGTTATTCCGCTCACCGCTTCAAAAACTCCACCCGCGTTCACATCAGCTCCATGATCAAGTAGAATTTCTACAATTTCTGCGTGTCCATATTGAGCAGCCTTGTGTAATGGGGTACCGTCCCCATCTCCCGCATCAACATCAGCGCCTTGAGAAAGAAGCAACTTCACAACATCATCCTGATTGTGTTTAGCTGCAATATCTAAAAAGGTGTTGCCTTTACCATCAATCACCTTATTTAGAAGAGCTGGATTTTCATTTAAAGTAGACTTAACTGTCTTCATGAGTGGCGTGTCATGTGCGCTGATCTTCAGTGGATTTCTGTCTGCTTTACTAGAATACTCGTCTTGCACAGTACTTCGTTGTGGAGAATGGCCGCAACTTGTTGTCAAAACAATTATCAAAGAGATTACTGAAAAAAAGTAGAAAAGCTTCATTTTTTTCTCCTGCCTCTTGCACATAATGCATTTGTAAAAGATAATGAGATTCCGATTATTGTAAGCGGAATAACAAACCACAACATAGAATCGCGGAAAGATGGAAGAGCCGAATGATTTGTTGCTTGAAGAACAATATATAATATGTAAGCCACATAGTAACCGAGAAAAACAAATCCCTCCCATCGCGAGATCTTACCATCAGTAAAAAAAACCGGTAGGCACGCCACCGCAGCAGCAACCATTATCGGAATATCAAAGTTTAGGGCCCCCTTAGCCACGACTACACCGTTTTGAGAAACAGTTGACGTTATGCCTAATACTACAAGGATGTTGAATATGTTGCTTCCCACTATATTTCCCACGGCAATATCGCGCTCATGACGTAAACTGGCGACAATCGATGTAACAACCTCTGGAAGCGAAGTTCCGACTGCCACAACTGTTAATCCTATCACGAGATTGCTGATACCCAATATTGTAGCAAAGTCGACTGCGCCTCTAACGAGCCAGCGTGCTCCAATCGTGAGCATTGCAAGTCCAATGAGAACAATTACAATTGAAGTAAACATAGTCCTGCGGCGACTTTCCGAAACGAATTCAGCCACTGTATTCCCTGTTAGAATTTTTGCTTGCTCCTTCCTGCTGATGCGCAATATATAAGCAGAATAAACAATACTGCCGGCAAAAAGAAAGAAACCTTCTATTCTGGCTATCGATCCATCAAGCCCGAAACCCCACATGAGCAATGAAGCCCCAATCATGACAGGAACATCAAGACGTACTAATTGCCGGTTCACTATCAGAGGTACAATTATCGCTGAAATACCCAATATGAAAAGTACATTCATTAAATTACTGCCAACGATATTTCCGATGGCAATATTACCCTGTCCGGCGAGACTCGCTTTGACGCTGACTGCTAACTCAGGTGCGCTTGTTCCGAAAGCAACAACGGTCAACCCGACTACCAGTGGCGAAATGCCTATTGCTTTGGCTATCCTGGAAGCGCCCCTCACCAAAAGCTCGGCTCCGGAAATCAAAAATATAAAACCAAATAATAGAAGTAGAAAAATCATCATCACATTCACCGTAAATACATTGACTGAGTTGTATCTCGAAATATTTCACTCATATAATCGGTGTCTCATTTTCGTTGACACGTTTCGCATTCCATAAACGAGAACTTGTCATGTCACAACGCCATCCAGGCAATTGGTGTGTTGTTTCGAACGAAAGGAATCGCTACGAAAATGATACTGATACTTCAGAATAAAATACGTATCTATATCGGTGACAATCTTATTGGTAATTTCAAAATTGTCCCGAAGTGTTGAGGATAAATTAGCGAAATCTTCATCCTCCAATAGAAGAAAAATCTCTAATCCATTATCTTCCTTTCTCAAAAACAGCTCCAGATTCTCAACAGAAATTTCAGCATCAACCTGAATGTCTCCGATAATCTTGTGAAGGTTCCGATCCCTCATCACTAATACAAGATCACTTGTGTCTGTCACTGTATTCAAAACCGAAGCAACCTCTGTAAAATCATCATGTACGAAATAATAGTTAAACGACACTAATAATGCGGCAATGAGGAATATAAAGGGCGCAACATGAAAATGGGTTTGGAAAACCGGACGGCATACAACCTGTTTGATGTTAATAATTCCAAAAATCATGAATAAAATTCCTGCGATAGGGATAGCCCAGAAGAAATTGAACATGTAAAAGCTGAATACCAGAACTGCAGCGGATGGCAATTGGGGAAAAAAACCGATCCAAGAATGATGTTTGATGAAAGTCTGCCGCGCAACCCTACCAAGCACCCAACAACTCCATAATAATAAAGAAACTGTGCTCGCAAGAAAAAATTCCTCAGGATCTCCTGTTAGCAAAAAAACAACCCCTGGGAATGTTAACACACACAATATGATCGCATGTCTTGCCAATAACAAAATTCCTTTCTTCATCAAACCCTTTCCATCTCTAATGCAATTATGTTTTATTTCTCTAAAAAATCTGATTAGATGAGTTTGTCCTCGAAAATCTTTCTTATTAAAAATACTTTGTATAGCCCGCGGCAGTGCTATAGAAATGTAATAATTTTTTATTTTGAAAATCCGATAGAATCCACTGATTACAAGCATTCTGACCAACCATTTCGGGAGTAATGGTAAATAGTTCAACAGGAAGGCAATGCTATAATAAGGATCGGGATTTTTCATGCTTCCGCCTGTAAGACAAGATTCTCCAGTTAGCGATAAGCCATTTTCGAGGTTCCCTATTTCTTCTTCGGTAATTAAACCATTTTGCTTAGCAGTTCCAATTATTTGAGTCTTGGGGAAATATGTAAGCCAGAAAGTGCTTATTAAATCAGGTCTAAGAGAATTATAAAATAAGACACTCTGCTCCTGTTGTTTCAGTGAGTCTTTAGGTATTCCAAGTAAATGATCTACCTGAACCATGATTCCCTTTTTCTTTAAGCTCCTTATGGCAGAAGTTGTTTGCGAGAGATTGAGTTTTCTTTTCAGAATAGTATGGGATAATTCTACAGATATTGTCTGAATTCCCAACTGAATATTTACACAACCCGCTGAAGCCAATGCATTGATAGTAGGCTTGGTCAGATAATCCGGAATGGAGATACATGCAAAAGGTGTTTTTATCTTCTGCCTGTATTGGTGGCAGAACTCATATATCCATTCTTCACTGAATGTAAAACAATCATCCAGGAAAATGATATTTTTAAAATCAAAGTTCTTTTTTGCCCACAGGAGTTCTTCCATTACATTATCGACGCTTCTTTGCCTTATGACACTTCTTCCTCTGCTTCTTTTCAGATATGAATGGAAGCAATAGGAGCATTGGTTTGGACATCCTCTGCTTGTTATAATGCGATATTCATTGGACATTTCTTTAATTACATTCAAAAAATAACTTTTCTCCGTTCGAGGTATTTTATCAAGGTTGACCAGCGGCCCCTCAATGAATTTACCGATCGGAAAGTTGTTTTTCTTAAAAACTATTCCAGGCACTTCTCTGTCAGGAGGAACAAACCGGTTTTTGCAATAACCGGCTGAAAGAAATTCCGGAAACGAAATTTCAGCTTCACCAATTGCGATACTATCAACAGAATCATTTTTAAAAACTCTTTCAGGGACAATCGAGGGATGTATTCCTCCAAAAATCGTATATAAGTCAGGACTGCTTTTTTTCAAGGTATTGGCAACCGTGAGTTGATTCTGGTAATTATCGGTTACACAGGAAAAAGCCACAATATCCGGATGAGTTGCGATAATCTGATTTGCAATTAAGCTGTAATCTATGTTCTGGGATTTTCGATTGAGATATGGATTATTTGCCTCATAATAAACAAGATCAATCTCATGCCCTTCACTCCGACAAATAGACATGAGATGTTCAATACCAAGGTTTTCATAATCAGGATAAACAAAAACTACTTTTGCCATCTAAAACCTCCTCAAAGGAGTCTGACGTTTTCCGCTCAAAAGAAAAACACCAAAGAAACTCCTCTATATGAAGAATCTTATCTAAAATTTACTATATTTAACAATCGAAAAGTACCAAATTGAACTGAAGTTACAATCACGCTCGCGCAATTGTATTATTTTTGACTTCTGCGAACCCGATCCTGCTCCTCGATTCTCTTCTTTGATTCCGCTACTTTTTCACATTTTGAACCAGGCGGTGAACGATGTAATTTGTGCAAAACCAGTTAAAATTACGCATTCAGATTCAAACAGTGATGAAGTAAACGGCCAAACGCCATTCAAAAAGGAGGAATACTCCCTGGATTTTCTTTTCCTTTCCCTGTACTGGTATACTACTGTCCGAGGGGTCGGTTCTTTCCATCAGGGCATTGTGTCCGACGCCACGAGAAAGGTTCGGCTTGGAAAGGTTTTTGAAAATACACATAAAACATATCATCATTCTGGTCATCTGCCTGGTGAGTGTTCCTGTTTCCGGGGACAGTATTCCCGGTCTGGATATTCTCACGGCCGACGCCTATGAGATTTCTTTTCTTTTTCACACCGGTGGAACAGAAGCATTCACCGTGCGCACTGATTCCATGCCATGCCAGGGGTTTAAAAGTGAGAATCTCGATGGTGCTGCGGTTCCCGGGAAGATTTATCTGCCGGGTAAAACCGTTCTCCTGGCATTACCTCCAATAGGTGATATCACGGTTCACTGGGAGCCGGTAAACCAACAGATCCGAACAGACATCCGCCTGGCCGTACCGGTTTCCGAAACTCCGACGGACACCCTGACGTTCACCTCCTTCGATCCGGAAAGGAATGAAAATCCGGAATCCCCTGTGACGCTTCTTGGTGAGGGGATTGTGCGGGGTGTCCGGGTTCAGGGCGTGAGAGTTTCCCCGTTTTTATACGATGATCAGACCCGCACTCTAACCATCCTGGAAACCATACGCGTGACCATCACTTTCCCCGGGGATCAACCGGAACCGGTTCTGGTTAAACGGGGACCGGCTGACACCATTTTTCAGCAATTGGTCCTCAATCCGGTTCAGGCACGTCGATGGAGAGCCCCCCGGGAAAAACAGATCAGAACAAGCCCTCCAAAAAAGAAGTTTCCGGATTCCCCAGCCTATAAAATGTCCGTCACCCATGATGGATTGTACCGTCTCACGGATCTCAGGACGCTTCAGGGATCGGATCCCCGGAACCTTCAGGTTTTCAATCGGGGCGAGGAAATTCCGGTTTCCGTGCACGGGGAAGCGGACGGCGTGTTTGATCCCGGTGATTATATTGAGTTTTATGGTGAGGAATACCGATCTGACACCGATGAATCCGGCCGGTATACTTTGACGAATATCTACTGGCTGACCGTTGGGGATGATCCCGGTCTTCGAACACCGGAAATTGATGTTTCTCAAGGGTCGGAACCCCTGGCGGAAACCTATCTGGAGACCCGCCGTATCGAAGAAAATCATATTTATTACAACCGGGAGTTTCACTGGAATACGATTCATTATCAGACGACCTGGAATTACAATATTTCACTGGATGAGATCGGTGATTGCGATTCTGAATGGTTATTGCGAGTGCGGTTAATGGGCGCCAGTTCCATCGTGGATACTGATCCGGATCATCACGCCATCATCCGGCTCAACGACACCCGGATTTATGACGCTTACTGGGACAGTTATGATATTTTCCAGGCGGAAATACCCATCGATCGGTCTCTTCTTCGGGATGGAGACAATGAGATTTCGGTTTTCAGTGCCGGCGATACCGGTCCAATGGAAATCGACAGTTTTAATGTGGACTGGTTTGAAATTGAGTATCCCAGGAACTTTGTCACCACGGACGATCACTTTGATTTTTCCCGGCCATGCGGTGTCAGTACCGGGCAGCAGAGGTATCGTGTATCCGGGTTGGATTCCCCGGGAATTTCACTGTACCGGACAGATATTCCGGGCCGGTTGATTAATTTCACGGTGGTCCCGGCCGGGAATTCATATCAGGTGAATTTTTCTCATGACGTGCAACCTGCGACAACCTATCTGGCAGCCATTTCAAACACCCTGGGTGAACCCGACAGTATCCGGTTGGACACACCCTCGGATCTGCGATCTGAATCAAATGGCGCCGATTACCTGATTATCACTGAGAAATCGTTAATACCCGCTCTGGCACCCCTGGTCGCGTTCCATACCGGACGGGGATTGCGGGTGGTTATCGTTGAGGCTGAAGATATTTACGACGAGTTCAACTCAGGTATTTTCAATCCTGAGGCCATTCGGGAGTTCTGCCGGTATGCCTACAATTCCTGGACGGCGCCGGCCCCGTCATACCTGCTCCTGCTGGGTGATGCATCCTGGGATTACAAGAACCTGCTTGCCTCATCCATCAAAACCAACATTGTGCCCTCATACGGGAAAGACTGGTACCGTGCAAAATCCAAATCCGTGACGCCGGCCGCTTTCAGTCCGAAAAGCCGTAACTTTCTGTATGGCGACCCCATGGTGGATGATCAGTTTGTCTGCGTGGATGGTGATGATAATTTCCCGGATATGGCGGTGGGACGGATTACGGCTGAGTCCCCTGAGGAAGTCGAAATATTTGTCACGAAGACCCTGGCGTATCACAATAGAAAACGTGATAAAGACTGGCAGAAACGGCTGCTTTTCATTACCGGCGGCGTGGGCGATGACGAACAGGATCTTTTTGTCCAGCAATCCCAGTCCATTCTGAATAATATCATTCTTCCCGGCAACGCCTACTGGCATCCCAGTGAGATCAACAAAGAAACCGATGACTACAACTTCGGCGTGTATGAACAGGCCATTATTGATTCCATCAATGCGGGAACACTCATCGTGAATTTCCTGGGGCATGCCGGCACCTGGAGTTGGGAAGCCATGTTCGATTTCGATGATATTTCCCGGTTGAACAACTTTAGTAAGCTTCCGTTTATTGCCAGTTTCACCTGTAACACCTGCCGGTTTGCCAATCCCGAAATCGCTTCATTCTGTGAGGAATTTGTCATGACCCCATCACCGGAAACCGGGGGAGTTGCCACCTGGGGTGGATGCAATTTCGGCGGGTTCTGGACCGATTACTACCTGGCATACTATTTCTACGACCAGGTCCTCCAGCAGCGGAACCGGGATCTGGGTCTGGCAGTCATGGCCACCAAAATCCTTGCACTGGCTCAGTATGCCAGTTATGCCATTATCATCGAACCGTACACCTACCTGGGTGATCCCGCTCTGGAACTGGATATCCCCTCAGCCCCGGAAGTGAAAATCTCCGGTCTTATGAGTAATCGAATATCCAGTAGTGCAGGCGGATTGTTTCATTATGTCGCATGGGTGCTTGATCCTGACGGTCCCGGCCATATTCAATCCGTGGAACTGACCGCGGGTGATCAGCCCACCGGGATTTTCCTGCTTGATGACGGCGCACACGGGGATTTCGGCGCCGGTGACGGTGTTTACGGCATCACCCTGGACATCCCCCCCGGCGCCATTGCTCCGAGTATCATCCCCATCGGTATTAAAGCCACGGATATAGAAGGTAATATCGGGTTCACCGTACCGTATCTCACGGGACAGTGAGACACCGGTTTTTACACCAAAATCGCAATTAAGTAATTTCCTGTAACCATTTCCACCTTTAAGCCTCCAATAATAGATATGATTTTGAAGGACTTATTTTGACAGGAGATTTTAATGAATAAACAAACAGACTTACTCATCATCGGCGGCGGTCCCGCCGGTATACAGGCAGCACGCACCATCAAATCCCGGCGGCCCGATCTTTCGGTGACAATGATCCGCAAAGAGCGCGCTTCCATGATCTACTGCGCCATTCCCTATGCCATGGAAGGCATGTTTGATGCTGAGGTTGTTCTAAAAAAGGATTCCCTGGTCACGGAAGTCGGCGTGGATCTGATCCGGGAGACGGCAGAAGAACTCAATCTGAAAGATAAATGGGTCCGGACCATGGAAGGCACCCGGGTTGAATATGAGACGCTTTTCTTTGTGCCCGGTTCGATCAATCTGGTGCCACCGATCCCCGGACACGATCTGGAAGGTGTCCTGACCGTCAAAACGGAAGACGATATGAATGCCATCACGTCGCGCATGGATGCCGGTGCGAAATGTGCCATCGCCGTGGGTGCCGGCGCTATCGGTCTTGAACAGGCAATGGCGTTCCGTCACCGGGGACTGAAAACGCACCTGGTGGATCTCAGCGACCGGATTTTACCGAATATGTCTGATCCGGAGATGTCCGGGGATGCTCACAAAATTCTTGAAGATCAGGGGATTACTATTCATCTCAATTCCGGCCTGCAATCATTAAACGGCACAGACGGACGGGTCACAAGTGTGACTCTTGACAGCGGAGAAGTCATTCCTCTGGCGAATGAACATGACTTTGTCGTTCTGGCAGTGGGCATGAGACCATTGACCCATCTGGTGGAAGGGCAGTTGGATATCGGGCCCGGTGGTATCATCGTCAATAATCGCATGGAAACTTCTGTTCCCGGTGTTTATTCAGCCGGAGATGTCACTCAGTCCTGGTCCGGAATCGACGAAAACCTTCTGGACGGGAAACTGGCGACAAACGCCGTCCCCATGGCGAAAGTTGCCGCAGCGAACATCATGGGCGGTGATGCCGAGTATCCCGGTATTTTCAACGGGTCCGTCACGGTGGTGGGGGATTTGAGGATCGGCGGCACGGGATTTACGGAAACTTTTGCCAAATCCCGGGGGTTCGAGACCGTTGTCGGTTACGGTGAAACCACCAGCCGGTTTCCCATGATGCCCGGGGCGACACAACTCAAAGTAAAACTCATCGCCGACAGACACACCGGCAGAATCATCGGGGGACAGGTTGTGGGGAAAGAAGCCGTTGCGGAACGGATCGATGTGATTACCCTGGCCATTCAGACCCGTATGACCGCCGCACAACTGGCACAACTCAGTTACAGCGCACAGCCCTGGCAGACGTTTTTCCCGGCCCGGAACGCCATTGTTCAAGCCGCATCCAATATCGCATCAAAACTGACAAATACGGTTAAACCCGTAAATCAGGTTGCGCTAAAGTGCTGAATAAGGGCTCGAATAAGTTTTCCAAAAACAGAAAACTTCGGGCTCACTTTACCCACAACTTTTCCCAGGATAATAAACGGTGTTTTACAACGTTCAATCCTCAAGCACCCGGCGGGGACGCCCATACGCGTCAACCTAAGAGTTTATCGATTTAAGTTTGCTCTTTGGTAGTGGATTTTTCCTTCTAAATATGAGGGTATTTTTATCTTCGACCACCCATACAAATTCCTCGCCCTTTTTCACACTGATTGCTTCTGCTAACGCAACAGGAAAATTGACATAGTAAGATCGATTTGTTGGGCGGTCTACTTTCTGAATTTTAACAGTGTATCCCATAGGTTTCTCCTTTTCATTGTTATATAGTATATATACTATATAACCGGGCAGTGTCAACCGGAAAGGAGAAATCTATGGACATAATGGATAATTTGATCGGAGAACAAGGAAAACTGATTAGAGGTAAACTCCAAAGGATCGATGTGAACGCGATCGCTTGGGATACACGCTTTGCAGTACGAGCCTGGCGAAAACTCTCCCCTGATAATCTGCTTCTCGTCCTGCTCACAATATGTGCAGGACAAATACCTACACTCGAGATTATCGCATCGCTGGCAACACTTGTTCTGGGTGAGAAATACTCAAAACAAGCTGTAGGGAAGCGGCTGAAAAGACAAGCGGATACCTTTATCGCAAATGTGATAGCAAGCGTTTTTTCAGGATTTCAACACGACGATGCACATCAGTCTAAGCTCGTTCCTTTTCGTAGGGTTCTCTTACAGGACAGTACTAATGTTTCACTTCCGGAGAAGTTTGCAAAAAGTTTTCCCGGGAGCGCAAACCAGACTTCAAAAACGATTTCTTCCATGAAAATACAGTTGATTTGTGACCTTTTCACGGCACGTATTATTAAACTCACAATTTCAGGATTTACCCGTAATGACCAAGCCGCATCTCCCGATGTTTTAGATGTGGCTAAATCTGGGGATCTGGTCATCAGAGATCTCGGATACTTTGTCCTGAAAACATTTCAGATCATGGTTGACAGAGGCATCTTTTTTTTATCCCGTTACCATAAAAGCAGAGGTCTACTTGATCCCAAATCCTGTAAACCTATAAAACTTATACAAATACTCAAGAAGAAGTCTGAGACTGACATTGATGTTCTTCTCGGATTAACACATCGTATCCCCGTGCGTCTTATTGCTTTGCCTGTTCCAGAATCAATAGCAAATGAACGAAGAAGAAAAGCAAAATTGAATAAAGATGGAAGATGTATTCCGTCTAAATTAAGTTTATTTCTTATGGGATGGAATATCTTTGTCACTAATGTGGATCGACAAACATGGACACCGGAAGATGCCTATTCAATTTATCGCCTTCGATGGCGGATAGAAATCATTTTCAAAGCGTGGAAATCACACCTGAATCTCAGAGAACTAAACTTCTCATCTGAGCCTTTACTGCGTGTATCAATCTTAAGCAAACTACTGTTTTTCGCTTTAACATCTGAAGTATATGCACATCTGGAAAACTACGGTCAATCCAATCAGCACATCAGTATTTTAAGGTTTGCAAAGATATTTTCTATGTGTGCTCCACTCATTGCTGCAAGTATTCTCGATATCTCTCCATATGATTTAATCATACACCTGCTGAGATCTCAGGCCTTTTATGAAAAACGTTCCGATAGGATTAATTCGAGCCAACTCTTGCACTCACTCTGTTAGGTTGACGCGTATGGGCGGGGACGCCGGGTCTACAAGCTTTATCCCATTGATGTTGACCGCTGGCATGGACCTTGCGGGATCTGTAATGCATAGGTCCATGCCAGCGGTTTTGAGACAATATTAATGCCTTGTAGCCCGGTCGTCCCTGGCCGGGCTTTGTAAACGGACATAGGGGAAAGACCGGAAATTAATAGGTGAAGTTTTCTCCCTCCGAGAAAATCCTGAATTTTATTATTCTGCGATGCCTGATCCGGACTCGGTCTCATGATAGGACCAAACCCCTGCAACAATATGGTTTCTTCCCATTCAGGAACTTCTCCTGCGGGAGAGGAAGCCCGCGCTACGGACAACCATTACTGATCACTTCCCCCAATGGATCACCTATCCAGGCTGAACCGCGCTTCACGGAAGGATGGGCACAAGACCCATCCCTACATTGGTTTATTCCAAAGACCGCAGGCTGACAATGAAATAATATGATTGGCCTGATTTTCGGTATCCTCCTTTGTCGGAAACCTGTTGAAGAGAATAAGTTTTTCGAATACAAAAAACTTCGGTGCTGGAAAGCCCACGCTACCCACAACCATCACTGGCTCACCGGTCCCACCCAAACTCAAATATATCCATTTCACCGAAAATCAGGGATACTTCCGGATCAGTGAGGGCGGCATGGAACAGGATGCCCGCAGCGGAAGTGCCGGTGTCGGGCCAGGTGAACGGGTCCAGAACCGGTACAACCGTGGCGTCCCGGGGGAAAACCGGGTAATCCGGCAGGTAGGAATCGTATGCACTGGTGAATCCGGGACCGAAGAAAAAGGTGCCGTAGACGTCCAGGACAACGAACAGGGGATAATCTACCAGGGGTGATCCCGTGGTGTTGCATACTATGACGGTGAGATAGCATGTATCACCGGGATAGAACATTGCCAGGGGCATCTCGATGGTGACGCCGGTGATATCGCAGAACGGGGAGGGGGTTGGTGTCGGTGTCGGTGTATGGGTGTATGGGCGTGTGGGTGTCATCGTGGGTGTGGGCGTGCCGGTGGGGGTTATTGTGGGTGTCGGTGTGACCGTGGGGGTATCCGGGGGCGGCCAGGTGGGGATTACCGGCATGGGGGTGGTGGCCAGGGGACCGCCGTATGGGCCGAGATCACACCGGCTGCCGTCGGGATCATTGTACATGGGGTCCGGATTCCCGGCATCGATGAGAGGCGAATCCCAGGCATATCCGTCGGAAATCCGTCTGAGATGGAAATCCGGGAAAAAGAACCGGTCCCCCACGGATGCGGCCACACCGGGATTCCCCATGACATACAGGGTGTCGGCGTCATTGCCGGTGATATAGAACTGGGTGTCCTGGTTGGGGGCGTCTGGGTTGACATAGTATCCCGCAAACCGGTCCGGTTCCCAGGCGGCGGTACTGTCTTCCAGAAACCCCGGTCCCAGGGCGGAGATAATGCCTGTCCCAACGAATTCAGGGTCCAGATCCATGTTGGTCGTGGCGGGGCAATCCACCAGGTCGTTATACCAGGCGTCATGGCACTCACCTTCACCCCACCGGTTATGGTAGTAAATACCATGATTGGACCAGGCCGCGCCGGCCCAGAATACGCCGGTGGCCCCGAACACGCCGATACTGTTGTCCAGGGAAAAGGCGCCGCCGTAAGTCACGTAGTAGGCATAATCCTGCAGAGACGGTTTCAGGGATGCTGCGACCGAATTATCGAGATATACGCCGGATGCGGCGAA
>SWBX01003535.1_pt1 | contig 27962 bp, 38 predicted proteins | sample 4693051 | NCBI WGS metagenome assembly SWBX01 (sample SAMN10267272, study PRJNA491770) | bioreactor metagenome | isolation source: DHS bioreactor inoculated with marine | place: Japan: Omine Ridge, Nankai Trough | reverse complement strand
GAAGCCGAGGTTTATGTGCTGAGTAAAGATGAAGGTGGACGTCACACTCCATTCTTCAATGGCTATCGTCCACAGTTTTACTTTCGCACCACGGACGTAACCGGAGCATGCGATCTGCCTGAGGGCGTAGAGATGGTAATGCCGGGTGACAACGTGAAGATGGTAGTGAAGCTGCATGCGCCGATCGCTATGGAAGAAGGGCTGCGTTTTGCTATCCGTGAAGGTGGCCGTACTGTCGGCGCCGGCGTGGTTTCTAAGGTTATCGAGTAATTTAATATGGGCAACCAGAGAATTCGAATTCGACTGAAGGCTTTCGATCATAGACTGATCGACCAGTCTGCACGCGAGATAGTTGACACCGCCAAGCGCACTGGCGCTCAGGTACGTGGACCTATCCCGCTCCCAACTAGAAAAGAGCGGTTTACTGTGCTTATTTCTCCGCACGTAAACAAAGACGCCCGTGATCAGTACGAGATTCGTACACACAAGCGCATTATGGACATTATCGATCCGACTGATAAGACGGTAGATGCCCTGATGAAGCTTGATCTTGCGGCTGGCGTTGACGTTCAGATCAAGCTGAACTGAGGTTAAGAGCAATGGCTATTGGAATAATAGGACGTAAAGTGGGTATGACCCGCGTCTTCACCGAAGCTGGAGCATCAGTTCCAGTTACGGTAATAGAGGCTGAGCCGAATATGGTTACTCAGTTGCGTACCGCCGAAAAAGACGGATACAGCGCCTTTCAGGTTACCACCGGTAGTCGCAAGGCATCCCGCGTGACTAAGGCGGCGGCCGGGCATTTTGCCAAGGCTGGTGTCGAGGCTGGTCGCGGTCTTTGGGAGTTTCGTCTGGAAGCAGGCGAGGGCGAAGATATCGCAGTTGGTAGCGGGATCAAGGTAGACCAGTTCAAACAAGGTCAAATAGTTGATGTCTGCGGTGTTAGTAAGGGTAAAGGTTTTCAGGGCGCCGTAAAACGCCACAACTTTACTATGCAGGACGCGACCCATGGTAACTCTCTCTCGCATCGTGCGCCTGGCTCTATTGGTCAATGCCAAACCCCTGGACGTGTGTTTAAAGGCAAGAAGATGGCTGGTCACATGGGTAGTGAACGGGTTACCACGCAGAATATTGAGGTGGTCCGGGTGGACCTAGAGCGCAACCTATTGTTGGTTAAAGGTGCGGTCCCTGGGGCTAACGGCGGTGATGTCATAGTCACTCCAGCCGTAAAGATGTTGAATAAGGGGTAATAAATATGGACCTCAAGGCAAAAGCAGGCAGCTCAGGCATAGGCAAGACCATTAAGGTCTCCGATGCGATATTTGCTGCGGATTATAACGAGGCTCTGATACACCAGGTGGTCACAGCGTTTATGGCTGGGGCACGTTCTGGAACCAAGGCACAGAAGACGCGTGCTGAAGTCAGTGGCGGCGGAGCAAAGCCCTTTCGTCAGAAAGGTACGGGCCGCGCTCGTGCAGGTACCAACAGTAGCCCAATTTGGCGTTCCGGTGGTGTGACCTTTGCGGCTAAACCGCGCAACTATGAGCAGAAAGTAAACCGCAAGATGTATCGCGGTGCCCTACGCTCCATTCTTTCTGAGTTGGTTCGTCAGGAACGGCTGATACCTGTTGCAAGATTTGAAGTAGAAGCACCCAAAACTAAGGAGTTGGTAGCAATTTTAGAACAGCTGGAAGTCAATGAGGTGCTGATTGTTACGGTTAATCCAGATGAGAAGCTATATCTGGCATCCCGTAATCTACATAACGTATATGTCTGTGATGTTAACGAAGTTGACCCAGCAAGCCTGGTCGGGTTTGCAAAGGTTTTGATTACTGCTGATGCGGTTGAAAAGCTTGAGGAGCGTCTGGCGTGAACAAAGAAAAACTGATGCAGACCTTGCGCAGCCCAATAGTCTCTGAGAAGAGCACTATCGCTGCGGATGTAAACAGGCAATTTGTATTTGAAGTTGCCCCGAGTTCAACCAAACCTGAGATCCGCAAGGCAGTGGAGCTGATGTTCGATGTGGAGGTTGAGGCCGTTCGCGTTGTTAACATAAAAGGCAAGGTGAAACGTTCAGGTAGAAGACTGGGCCGTCGTAATGGCGTACGCAAGGCGTATGTACGTCTGGCGCCTGGCAACGATATCGATTTCGGCGACGCTTAAGCGATATCGCCAAAAGTACTAAATCGGAAGCACTAACATGGCTATTGTTAAAACAAAACCAACTTCGCCGGGACGCCGCTTTGTAGTCAAGGTGGTAAACCCTGATCTGCATAAGGGCGCTCCGTATGAGCCTCTGGTCGCAAAGAAGAGTAAAAACGGCGGGCGCAATAATGCTGGTCGGATTACCACCAGGCATCAGGGTGGCGGCCACAAGCAGCGTTATCGTATTATCGATTTTAAACGCAACAAAGACGGGATTCAGGGTGTGGTAGAGCGTTTGGAATATGATCCGAACCGCACTGCTAATATCGCCCTGATAAAATACCTGGATGGTGAGCGTAGATATATTATTGCACCGAAGGGTCTGCGCGTTGGCGACAGCATAATGTCTGGTGAAGATGCACCGTTCAATGTGGGCAACTGCATGCCAATGCGCAACATTCCACTCGGCAGCACCATACATTGTGTGGAAATGAAGTTAAACAAGGGTGCGCAGATTGCGCGTTCAGCCGGATCATCTGCACAGCTGGTTGCGCGTGATGGAGAGTATGCTACTCTACGCCTCCGTTCTGGCGAGATGCGGAAACTCCGCAGCGAATGTCGCGCTGTAGTAGGAGAGGTTGGCAACTCAGAACATGCATTGTGCAAGCTGGGTAAGGCTGGCGCTACACGTTGGCGTGGTGTGCGTCCAACCGTTCGAGGTGTCGCAATGAACCCGGTAGATCATCCGCATGGTGGTGGCGAAGGCCGCACATCCGGTGGTCGTCACCCGGTTTCACCATGGGGTGTTCCCACCAAGGGGCACAAGACGCGTACTAATAAGCTCACAAACAAGATGATTGTGCGTCGTCGCAATCGTAAGTAATCGGAACTGAGGTAAGCAAACGTGCCACGTTCAATTAAAAAAGGACCATTCGTTGATCTTCATCTGATGAAGAAGGTTGAAGAAGCGGCCGCAAGTAAAAGTAAGCGTCCTATTAAAACCTGGTCGCGCCGTTCCATGGTGTTACCCGATATGGTCGGTTTGACCATTGCTGTTTATAACGGGCGTCAGCATGTACCAGTTCTGATAACAGAGAACATGGTTGGTCATAAACTTGGCGAGTTTGCATTAACCCGGACATTCCGTGGTCATGCAGCCGACAAGAAAACCAAATAGTTGGGGTGGAGCAATGCAGGCAGTAGCTAAATTACGCCACGCACGCCTATCGGCCCAAAAAGGTCGACTGGTTGCTGATCAGATCAGGGGGCTGCCGGTAGAGCAGGCTTTGAACATTCTGGTTTTCAGCGATAAGAAGGGTGCGGTACTCATCAAAAAAGTGTTGGACTCCGCCATTGCAAATGCGGAAAACAACGAAGGGGCTGACATCGACGAACTGCGGGTTTATGCGGTATGTGTTGATGAGGGACCTACGATGAAGCGGATACGCGCACGCGCCAAAGGCCGTGCAGCAAGAATTCTCAAGCGCTCTAGTCACATTACCGTGACTGTGGCAGATAAGTAAGGCAAGAGAGGCCATTATGGGGCAGAAAGTACATCCGATCGGCATACGTCTTGGCATAGTCAAAGACTGGAACTCCAAGTGGTATGCGGACTCTAAGGATTTCGCTAACTTGTTGAATAACGATCTTGAAGTTCGCGATTATCTGAAAAAGCGTCTCTCTCAGTCTTCGGTGAGTCGGATTCAGATTGATCGTCCGGCCAACAACGCGCACATCACTATCCATACAGCACGTCCTGGTTTGGTGATTGGTAAAAAGGGTGAGGATATTGACTCACTGCGCAGAGATATTTCAGACAGGATGGGAATCCCAGTCCACCTAAGTGTGGAAGAGATTCGCAAGCCGGAGCTGGACGCGCAGTTGGTGGCTGAGGGCATTACCCAACAGTTAGAGCGACGCATCATGTTTCGCCGTGCCATGAAACGCGCAGTGCAAAATGCGATGCGATTGGGGGCCGGTGGTGTCAAGGTACACATGGCGGGCCGGTTGAACGGAGCAGAGATTGCCCGTAGTGAGTGGTACCGCGAGGGGCGTGTTCCACTACACACTCTGCGTGCCGACATTGATTACGGGTTCGCTGAGGCCAATACCACTTACGGTATCATCGGCGTCAAGGTTTGGATATTCAAAGGCGAGATTTTTGAAGATGGTATGCAGGGAACTGCTGCACCAAAAAAGAAATCTGCAGGAAAGAGGGGCTAGTCAATGTTACAGCCTAAACGTACAAAATTTCGCAAGCAGTTCAAAGGACGCAACCGCGGGTTGGCGCTAACGGGTAGTTCCGTCAGTTTTGGTGAATTTGGACTTAAATCAGCTGAACGTGGACGCATGACTGCCAGACAGATTGAGGCCGCCAGACGTACAATCACCCGCCGCGTAAAACGTGGCGGCAAGCTCTGGATCAGGGTGTTTCCAGACAAGCCTATTACCAAGAAGCCACTGGAAGTCAGGCAGGGTAAAGGTAAGGGTAACGTGGAGTACTGGGTGGCTCAGATCCAGCCAGGACGCATGTTGTATGAAATTGAAGGTGTTACTGAAGAGCTGGCTCGCGAAGCATTTAAACTGGCTTCAGCTAAGCTGCCATTCAAGACAATCTTTGCTAAACGAACGGTGATGTGATGAAGGCAAGTGAACTTCGAAATAAGAGCCTGGACGAACTGAGCGAGGTTCTGCTAGAGCTGCGTCAGGAGCAGTTTAACCTGCGTATGCAGCAAGGTATTGGCCAACTGTCTCGCCCGTCAGAGATGACGCATGCACGCAAAAACATAGCACGCGTTAAGACTATTATGAACGAGCAGAAAGCAGGAAAAACATCATGAGTGAGCAGCAGGAAACAAACCGTGTGCTCCAGGGTCGTGTAACAAGCGACAAAATGGATAAGACTGTTACCGTGATGATCGAGAGAAAGGTAAAACACCCTCTCTATGGCAAATTTATTCGTCGCTCCACCAAGATCCATGCTCATGATGAAGCAAATGAGTGCGGCATCGGAGATACGGTACTAGTTGAGCAATGCAGGCCGCTGTCTAAAAATAAGACATGGCGTCTGGTCAAGATTGTTAATAAAGCTGTTTGATCAGCAACAATCCTGAAATTGCTCGTATTACAGAATTTATGATTGGGAAAGACCAATGATCCAGATGCAGACAAACCTGAGCGTGGCAGATAATAGCGGTGCCAAAAGAGTTCAGTGCATTAAAGTGCTAGGCGGTTCGCACCGTCGCTATGCCGCAATAGGTGACATTATTAAGGTCAGTGTGAAAGACGCTATTCCGCGCGGTAAGGTTAAGAAAGGCGAAATCTACAATGCAGTTGTAGTACGCACAAAGAAAGGTATTCGTCGTCCAGACGGTTCTAAGATCCGTTTCGATGGGAATGCCGCCGTACTGTTGAATCCGCAGCTTCAGCCGATCGGGACACGTATTTTTGGTCCGGTTACCCGCGAGCTGCGTAGTGAGCGATTTATGAAAATCATATCGCTTGCACCTGAAGTACTGTAAGGGGTTAACCATGGCAATGCGAAAGATTAAGAAGGGTGACCAGGTAATAGTCCTGGCCGGTAAAGATAAAGGAAAGCAGGGTAATATCCTGCGTGTTGTTAGCGACCAGAAAGTGGTTGTTGAGAACATTAATATGGTGAAAAAACACACCAAAGGCAATCCTATGAAAGGCGAGCCGGGCGGTATTGTTGACAAAGAGATGCCAATGGATATCTCGAATGTAGCAATAGTCAATCCGGTATCAGGCAAAGCTGATCGTGTTGGATTCAAGATACTGGACGATGATCGCAAGGTTCGCATCTTCAAGTCCGATGGCGAAGTTGTGGACGTTTAAGGCAGATATAGAGATGTCAAGATTACAAGAAATCTACCGCGATGAGATCGCGGGGCAGCTGAAAGAGAAGTTCGGCTTTAACAGCGTTATGGAAGTTCCGCGCATTACCAAAATTACCCTGAATATGGGTGTGGGTGAGGCGGCTGCTGATAAAAAGGTGATGGAAAGTGCCGTCGGCGATATGGAGAAGATTGCCGGACAGAAGGCAATAGTCAATCTATCTCGCAAATCTGTTGCCGGGTTTAAGATCCGTGACGGTTGGCCGGTGGGGTGCAGCGTAACTCTACGGCGTGAGCGCATGTATGAGTTTCTTGATCGACTGATCAACATCGCTATCCCACGTATTCGTGATTTTCGTGGCATGAGCGCAAAGTCGTTCGACGGACGAGGCAATTACAGCATGGGTGTTAAGGAACAGATCATGTTCCCGGAAATTGATTATGATAAAATCGATAAGATTCGCGGAATGGACATAACCATTACCACCAGCGCAAAGACAGATGAAGAGGGACGCGCTCTACTGGAAGCGTTCCGTTTTCCATTCAAGAACTGAGTAGAACAGCTATGGCAAAGAAAAGCATGATCGCCCGTGAGAACAAGCGGGCCAAAATCGTAGCCAAGTACGCAACCAAGCGTAGCGAACTGAAGGCTGCGATCAACAACCCGCTGAGTACTCCTGAGCAGGTTGATGAAGCAGTAACCAAGCTACAGAAGCTGCCACGTGATGCTAGCCCGACTCGTCAGCAAAGACGCTGTCGCATTACTGGTCGCCCCCATGCTGTTTATCGTAAATTTGGACTCTGCCGTAACAAAGTACGTGAAGCTGCCATGCGTGGCGACATCCCAGGTTTGACAAAAGCCAGTTGGTAAAACACTCCGCATTGCGGATATATAATTAAGTCGTTTGGGTATCGCGCTGAAATCAGCGGACTGACCCTGAGGTAAATATAAAATGAGTATGTCAGATCCTATCGCGGACATGCTGACCCGTATCCGAAATGGACAAGCGGTCGGCAAGAAGGCTATATCTATGCCTTCATCCATGAAGAAAGAAGCTATAGCTCAGGTCCTTAAGGACGAGGGTTATGTTATCGATTTCTCCGTGAGCAAAGAGGGTGCGAAAGGCGCCCTTACTGTCGAATTAAAGTATTTTCAGGGCGAGCCAGTGATCGAGATGATCCAGCGCGTAAGTCGCCCAGGTCTACGCATCTATAAAGGTGCCAAAGACCTGCCCAAGGTGCGCGCCGGACTTGGCATCGCAATTATTTCAACCTCCAAAGGCCTGATGACCGACCGGGCAGCCCGTACGGCTGGCCATGGTGGTGAAATCTTGGCTTATGTTGCGTAATTGGAGGATGAGACATGTCACGAGTAGCTAAAAATCCGATTACCCTACCATCCGGTGTTGAAGTAAACATCTCTAACGACGAGATTAAGGTCAAGGGCTCAAAGAGTAGCCTGGATTTAGTCCTGCATAAATCGATTTCGGTAAATCAGGAAGATGGTCTCCTTAAGGTCGTTCCGGTAGAAGAGTCCAGAGATGGATGGGCCATGGCTGGTACCTTTCGTGCGCTGATCAATAATATGGTTGTAGGCGTAAGCGATGGCTTCAGCAAGAAACTGCAGCTGGTTGGCGTAGGTTATCGCGCACAGGTTAGCGGAAAGGTATTGAATCTTAATCTTGGTTTCTCCCACCCGGTTAAATATCAAGCGCCGGAAGGGGTGACTATTGAGACCCCCTCGCAGACTGAGATTGTTATATCAGGCTGTGACAAGCAGAAGGTAGGGCAGGTTGCCGCAGTTATCCGTTCCTACCGTCCGCCAGAGCCATATAAAGGTAAGGGCGTCCGTTATGCGGATGAGAATGTTGTTCGCAAAGAAGCCAAGAAGAAGTAGAGGTTTATGACGATGGAAAAGAAGATCAAACGTTTGCGCAGAGCGCGTCGTGCCCGCTCCAAGATTCAGGAGCTGGAAGTAACCAGGCTTACTATTTTTCGTACTCCTCGGCATATGTATGCGCAGGTTATTGCGCCCAATAGCTCTGAGGTTCTTGCCAGTGCTTCCACTCTGGAGAAGACAGTAAAATCAGAGATCGAAGGCAGCACAGGCAATACTAGTGCGGCAGCAGTTGTGGGTAAAGTGATCGCTGAACGTGCAAAGAAGGCAGGAGTTGATTCCGTGGCCTTTGATCGTTCTGGGTTTAAATATCACGGCCGGGTTAAAGCGTTGGCTGATGCGGCCCGTGAAAACGGTCTTAAGTTCTGAGGTATAAGCTATGTCGAATTACAATGTAAATCCGGAAGGCGATGGGCTTATAGAGAAGCTAATCAACGTCAATCGTGTTGCCAAGGTGGTCAAAGGTGGCCGTGTCTTTGGTTTTTCCGCCCTGACAGTAGTTGGTGATGGCAGTGGGCAGATTGGTTTCGGGACTGGTAAGGCGCGTGAAGTGCCTATTGCTATCCAGAAGGCAATGGAAGATGCTCGAAGAAACATGCGCAGCGTAAAACTGAATGGCGAAACATTGCAGTATCCTCTGATGGGGCGTCATGGTGCAGCAAAAGTTCACATGCAACCAGCCTCTGCAGGTACCGGTATCATCGCAGGTGGTGCTATGCGTGCAGTGTTTGAAGTGGTCGGAGTGCATAACGTTTTAGCCAAGTGCATTGGCACCAATAATCCACTTAATGTGGTTCGCGCCACCATAAACGGTTTGACCGGAATGGATGATGCGGAGACTGTTGCGGCCAAACGTGGCAAGACAGTAGAAGAGATTCTGGGGTAAGCAATGGCTAAGAAAAATATTCCAATGATGAAGGTCACTTTGGTGCGCAGCATGAACGGGCGTCTGAAAAGCCACAAGGCTTGTGTAAGAGGCCTGGGAATACGTCGTATGCATCAGACTGTTGAGGTAGAAGATACTCCCTCTACACGTGGCATGGTGAATAAGGTTTCCTACATGGTTAAGGCAGAGGAAGCATAAGATGCGTTTAAATACTATTAAGCCAAGTGCGGGCAGCAAGACAAACCGGAAGCGCGTTGGACGCGGCATCGGTAGTGGCTTTGGAAAGACCTGTGGCCGTGGGCATAAAGGCCAGAAATCCCGTACAGGTGGAACTACCAAGATTGGCTTTGAAGGCGGTCAGATGCCTTTACAGCGTCGTCTGCCAAAGGTTGGCTTTGCTTCTCGAAAAGCCAAATATACTGCTGAAGTTAGATTGAATGAGTTGGCTAAAGTAGAGGCGGATGTGGTTGATCTTAATGCCCTGCAAGACGCCAATATCCTGCCGCATATAATTAAGCGGGCCAAAGTGATCCTGTCCGGCACCATTGATAAGGCAGTCACTGTGCGTGGACTGGCTGTGACCAAGGGAGCCAGGGAAGCTATCGAAGCAGCTGGCGGCAAGATCGAAGAATAATCCATGGCTAATACTGGCTCAAAACCTAACCCCATGGCTGGAGGGCATCTGACTGAACTGCGTCAGCGCCTACTCTTCGTGCTGGGTGCGTTGCTGGTTTTTCGTATTGGTACCTTTATTCCGGTTCCAGGCGTAAATCCAATCGCATTGGCTGCTATGTTTGATCAGCAGCAGGGCACCATTCTGGACATGTTCAATATGTTCTCAGGTGGAGCACTGAAGCGAGCCAGCCTGTTTGCTCTTGGTATCATGCCGTACATCTCCGCATCTATTATTATGCAGCTGATGTCGGCGGTAATACCTAAGTTGGAACAGCTTAAGAAAGAGGGTGAGGCCGGTCGTCGCAAGATAACTCAGTACACTCGTTACGGAACAGTTGTTCTGGCAACCTTCCAGGCCATCGGCATCTCAGTTGCTTTGCAGGGTCAGCAGGCAGGCGGTATGGGTGTAGTTATCAATCCGGGCCCGGCTTTTGTATTTACCGCAGCGGTATCCCTGGTTACTGGCACCATGTTTCTAATGTGGCTGGGTGAGCAGATAACCGAACGAGGCATCGGTAACGGCATTTCATTGATTATTTTTGGCGGTATCGTAGCGGGACTACCGGCTGCCATTGGTGGGACATTAGAGCTGGTTAATACCGGTGAGATGAATGCCATCACGGTACTGATCTTGTTCACACTGGCGATTGCGGTTACCGCCTTTGTTGTTTTCGTAGAGCGTGGGCAGAGACGAATAACTGTAAACTATGCCAAGCGCCAGCAGGGCCGCAAGATGTTTGCCGCTCAGAGTACTCATTTGCCACTGAAGTTGAATATGGCCGGTGTTATTCCGCCTATTTTTGCCTCCAGTATCATCCTGTTCCCATCAACTCTGGGGCAGTGGTTAGGTACCCAGGAGAATATGCGTTGGTTACAGGATATCGTGGGCAAGATAGCTCCAGGTGAACCGATCTATGTACTTTTGTACGCTATGGCCATTATATTTTTCTGCTTTTTTTATACTGCCTTGGTGTTCAATTCCAAGGAGACTGCAGATAACCTAAAAAAATCAGGGGCCTTCGTCCCGGGTATACGTCCAGGCGATCAGACCGCCAAGTATATTGATGGCGTGATGTCCAGACTGACTATGGCTGGAGCCATCTATATAACCCTGGTCTGCTTGTTGCCGGAGTTTCTGATTGTGGGTTGGAACGTGCCCTTCTACTTTGGTGGTACATCTCTGCTCATTATTGTGGTTGTGGTAATGGATTTTATGGCCCAGGTTCAGGCGTTGATGACATCACATCAATACGAAGGTCTGATGAAGAAGGCTAACTTAAAAGGTCGCGGTGGAGCAGGTTTGCTGCGCTGATCTTTGTATCGAATTGAAAACTGTTTTTTGGAGATAAAGCCATGAAAGTCCGGGCTTCAGTAAAGAAAATTTGCCGCAATTGTAAGATTGTGCGACGTAAGGGTGTAGTGCGCGTCATCTGTAAGGATGGACGGCATAAACAACGCCAGGGCTAGTAGTATCTGAGCCTTGATTTGTATATTGTTTCCCGATAAGATTACGCGTTTTCCGCGCGTGAAGCGGGATTGTTTCGTTTTTTAGGAGTTAGTGATGGCCCGAATTGCAGGCGTCAACATTCCAGATCGCAAGCACGCCGTAATTGCGTTGACTGCAATCTACGGTATCGGCCGGACTAGGTCCGTCCAGATTTGTGCAGCTTCCGGTGTCGCGCCGGATACAAAGATACAAGACCTAACCGAAGGTGAGGTGGATTCTCTGCGCTCAGAGGTAGGTAAATTAAGCGTCGAGGGTGATCTGCGCCGCGATATTTCCATGAATATCAAACGATTGATGGATCTGGGTTGTAACCGTGGGATCAGGCACCGTCGCGGGTTGCCACTGAGAGGGCAGCGCACTAAGACCAACGCACGAACCAGAAAAGGTCCGCGCCGCCCAATCAAGCGTTAGCAGTAGAATATTCGTCCTGTCTAGAAAGACAGGTAACACTTAGACAAGAGTTTGTAGGAACTAGGCAATGGCAAAACCAAGCAGCCGTCCACGTAAGAAGGTCACAACGGTCGTAACCGACGGTGTGGCACACATTCATGCGTCGTTCAACAATACAATTATCACGATTACCGATAGGCAGGGTAATACACTGTCCTGGGCAACCTCGGGTGGTTCAGGTTTTCGTGGTTCACGTAAAAGCACCCCGTTTGCAGCACAGGTAGCTGCTGATCGTGCCGGTGAAAAAGCAAAAGAGTACGGATTGAAAAATCTCGACGTAGAGGTGAATGGCCCAGGTCCAGGTCGTGATTCTGCAGTCCGCGCCCTGAATAACGCTGGTTTTAAGATTACCAGTATTACAGACGTAACGCCTATTCCGCATAATGGCTGTCGTCCGCCCAAGAAACGTCGAGTCTGATCGGAGTTAAACAAAAATGGCAAGATACATAGGTCCTAAGTGTAAACTCAGTCGACGTGAAGGAACGGATCTGTTCCTGAAGAGTCGCGTACGTTCACTTGAATCCAAATGCAACATGGAGAAGCAGCCCGGTCAGACTACTGATCGCCGTCGCCGCATCTCTGATTATGGCCTCCAGCTGCGTGAAAAGCAGAAGGTACGTCGTATCTATGGTGTTATGGAAAAGCAGTTCCGTAACTACTATAAAAAGGCAGCCCAGACCAAAGGCGCAACTGGTGAGAACTTGCTTCAGTATCTTGAGCAACGTTTAGATAATGTTGTTTATCGCCTCGGCTTTGGTGCAACACGCGCCGAAGCACGTCAGCTCGTGAGCCACAAGGCGATTGAGGTGAATGGCAAGGTCGTAAATATTGCTTCTTATACCGTTCAAGCGGAAGACGTTATTACTGTACGGGAAAAGGCCAAAAAACAGACTCGTATCCAAGGCGCTCTCGCTCTGGCAGAACAGTACGGCTTTGTGGAGTGGGTAGAGGTAGACCCAAAAGCGATGAAGGGTGTTTTCAAAAGAGTACCTGATCGTTCAGAACTACCAGCCGAGATTAGCGAACAGCTAGTCGTCGAACTGTACTCCAAATAAGGGATAACGGGGAAGCCACTTATGTCGGAATTTATATCAGATTTTTTAAAACCACGACTGGTCAATGTACAGGCAGTTACGCCACTGCATGCCAAGGTCTCTTTGGAGCCAATGGAGCGCGGTTTCGGTCACACACTGGGCAACGCGTTGCGCAGGATTCTTCTCTCTTCTATGCCAGGTTGTGCAGTTGTTGAGGTTGAGATCGAGGGTGTGCTACATGAGTACACCACGATTGAGGGTGTTCAAGAGGATGTGCTGGATATCCTGCTGAATATTAAAGAACTTGCCTTGGTAATGCATGCCAGAAGTGAGGCAACACTAACCCTGACAAAGAAGGGAGCTGGCCCGGTTTTGGCTAGCGATATCACTCTTGATCATGACGTTGAGATAACAAACCCGGATCACGTTATAGCCACCCTGACTAAGGATGGTGAAATAAACATGACCCTAAAGGTAGCCAAAGGCATTGGTTATCAACCTACCACTATGCGTAACAGTGAGTCAGGTGAGGACAAGCCTATCGGTCGTTTGCAACTGGATGCATCCTTTTCTCCGGTCAAGCGCATCTCTTATGAGGTAGAGGCTGCACGTGTTGAGCAGCGCACCAATTTGGACAGGTTAGTAATCGATCTGGAGACTAACGGCACCTTGGACCCGGAAGAGGCTATTCGTCGCGCTGCCACCATCCTTCAGGATCAGCTGTCTGCATTCGTTACCCTGGATAACAGTGCTGAAATTGAAAGCCGTCAGGAAGACCGTAAGCCAGCAATCGATCCAATTCTGCTGCGTCCGGTGGATGATCTGGAGTTGACAGTTCGCTCTGCCAACTGCCTCAAGGCGGAGAACATATTTCTGATCGGTGATCTTATTCAGCGTACTGAAGTGGAACTGCTTAAGACACCAAACCTGGGGAAAAAGTCACTAACCGAGATAAAAGACGTGTTGGCGACTCGTGGTCTCTCTCTTGGGATGCGCCTGGAAAATTGGCCGCCTGAGGGTTTGGAAGTAGCCTAAGGCTAACTATCCTGCCATTTCTCCTTAATATTTGATTAAACTAGTTTGAAGGAAGTCGATCCATGCGACATCGCAAATCAGGGCGGCAACTGAACCGCAACAGCAGCCATCGTAAAGCCATGTTCCGTAACATGACCTGTTCGTTGTTGCGCCATGAGCTGATAAAGACCACGCTGCCCAAGGCCAAAGAGCTGCGTATGGTCGCAGAACCTATTATCACAATCGGCAAGGATGACTGTGTTGCAAAGCGTCGTCTGGCCTTTGACCGCCTGCGTGATAAAGAGATGGTTGGAAAACTGTTTGCAGAGATTGGACCGCGCTACAAAGAGCGTCCCGGTGGTTATCTGCGTATCCTCAAATGTGGAGTGCGCCCAGGTGACAAGGCCCCAATGGCCTATGTTGAGCTGGTAGATCGTCCAGAAGTGAGTATAGAAGAGGCTGACGAGGTTGTAGAGACCGATTAAGCGCTATTGTACTTAGTGAATGAAAAAGGCCGGGCAAACCCCGGCTTTTTTGTGTCCGTCTGACCAGAGAAAATTTGAATTAGACGACCCAGTCGATAGCAACTACTCTATATTATTTGTAATAGCCACGGGCCAATTGTCACGCTTGATTTTGAAAGATATTAAAGCCGAGTCCACCTATGCCAGACAGACCTAAATTGATCGCGCTGTTTACCGACTTCGGCTTGAATGGTCCCTATCAAGGGCAGATGGCTGCGGTGTTGGCCGCGGCTGGTGTGGTTCAGCCCCTGGTTAATCTTATGTCCGATGCTCCGCGCTTCGACCCAAAATCATCAGCATACCTGCTTGCTGCGCTTGCCGACGGAATGCCTGCGGGCACATTGTTTATCTCTGTTGTAGATCCCGGTGTGGGTGGTGATCGTCGCCCGATTATTGTCACAGATTCAGGGCAATGGTTTGTGGGGCCAGACAACGGTTTGCTGTCCCAGGTTGCGAGACGTAGCGGCACAGCTCAGGCCGAGCTGATCGAGTGGCGACCGGAGAGATTGAGCAATAGCTTCCACGGGCGTGATCTGTTTGCCCCGGTAGCGGCAGCGATCTGTAATATGGAATACATTCACGGGAAGGCTATATCACTGGATTCTCTGGTGGGCGTAGACTGGCCGGATGATCTGGCGCAGGTGATATATGTCGATGCTTTTGGTAATGCCATTAGTGGGATAGATGCATCCAGCGTAAAGGATGGAGCGACGCTAAGCATTGGCAATACAAGGGTTCAGGCTGTGGCAACCTTCAGTCAAGTATCGGCTGGGACCGCCTTCTGGTATGAAAACTCTTTCGGGTTGATCGAGATAGCAGTGAATCAGGGTAGTGCGAACGAGCAGTTGGGGCTTGAAATTGGCAGTCCGGTGCAGATCCATTATTGAGTCTGGTTATTGCTGGGCGGATAGCCTGGTAGACACTAGCCGCAAAAAGGAAGACCCGGCATGACGCCGGGTCTTCCTCTTTGAAGTTTGTGAGGTTAGCCAATTAAGACTGAGATCACTAAACTGAGAACAAGGCCTGCTGCCCCGATAAGAAGTGCATATTTACCTTCCATCATGTCGAATACCCCTTCATATATGTAATGCAACAATAAAATACTGGAAATGTATAAATCACAGCGATCAATTGCGATCACTGTCTTGATTGTAACCTTAAATATACTGTTGAATAATTGATATCCATCAAACTCACATGGTCGGAAAGGCCATGGGCTATTTTTTGCGTGACCAGCAAGAAGTACGTGCAGCCTGCTTCCTGGACTAAAGATATCTTTGCAGATACTCGCCGGTGTAGGATCCTTTGGATTTAGCCACTTGCTCTGGGGTGCCTTGAGCGATGATCATGCCGCCTTGATCTCCACCCTCCGGCCCCAGGTCGATGATCCAGTCTGCGGTCTTTATCACATCCAGATTATGTTCGATTACAACCACCGTGTTGCCGTGGTCTCGCAGGTGGTGCAACACCTTCAGTAGGTTTTCGATATCGTAAAAATGCAGGCCTGTGGTCGGTTCGTCCAGGATGTAAAGGGTGTTCCCGGTATCGCGTTTGGATAGTTCTCTCGATAGTTTAACCCGTTGCGCCTCGCCTCCGGATAGCGTGGTGGCGTTCTGCCCCAGGGTAATATATGAGAGTCCAACGTCCATCAGGGTCTGTAGTTTTCGTCTGATCGGTGGGATGGCGTCGAAGAATGTCAGGGCATCCTCCACCGTCATGGCTAGGACCTGGTCAATCTTCTTGCCCTTGTATTTTATATCCAGGGTCTCGCGGTTATAGCGTTTGCCCTTACACACATCGCATTGCACATAGATGTCAGGTAGAAAATGCATCTCCACCTTGATCACACCGTCACCTCGGCAGGCCTCACAGCGCCCACCTTTGACATTGAAGCTGAAGCGCCCCGGAGTGTAACCGCGCGATCGCGCCTCCTGGGTGCCGGCAAACAGTTCGCGGATCGGGGTGAACAGTCCGGTGTAGGTGGCTGGATTGGAACGCGGGGTACGGCCAATCGGGCTCTGGTCTATATCTACCACCTTGTCGAACAGTTCCAGGCCGTCGATCTGCTGGAACTCTTTCACGTCACGGTTGGCCTTGTTCAGGGTGTTGGCGGCTAAGGGGTAGAGGGTATCGTTGATCAGAGTGGATTTGCCGGAGCCAGAGACGCCGGTGACACAGGTGAGCAATCCTACCGGGATTTGCAGGTCTACCTGCTTCAGGTTATTGCCACTGGCGCCAAGAATAGACAGGCTGCGCTTAGGATCCCTGGGGGTGCGGTTTCTAGGTACTAGGATCGAGCGTTTTCCGGAAAGATATTGTCCGGTCAGAGACTCCTCGCTATCGGCAATATCCTGGGCTGTGCCCTGAGCGATGATCCTGCCGCCATGAACGCCTGCTCCCGGTCCAATATCCACCACATGGTCGGCGTGCTGTATGGCCTCTTCATCGTGCTCCACCACGATCACGGTATTCCCCAGATCGCGCAGATAGGTGAGTGTGGTCAACAGACGGGAATTATCGCGCTGATGCAGTCCAATAGACGGCTCATCCAACACATACATCACCCCCACCAGACCGGCGCCAATCTGGCTGGCGAGGCGTATCCGTTGGGCCTCTCCGCCGGACAGGGTCTCGGCGCTACGGTCCAGAGATAGATAATCCAGGCCGACGTTTACCAGGAAGCTGAGGCGTTGCGTTATCTCTCGGTTGATCTTGGACGCAATCTTTCCCTTGTATCCGGGAAGATCCAGTTGCTGGAAAAACTCCAGGGCTCGCCCCACCGGCATGGAGGTGATTGCCGGAAGATTATGCTCGGCGACAAATACGTGACGGGCTGCTTCGTTTAGTCGTGTGCCCTTGCATGTCGGGCAAGATTGATGGGCGATGTAACGTGTCAGCTCATCGCGCACCGCTTTGGATTCTGTGTCGAGATAGCGCCGTTGCATGTTGTTGATGATGCCTTCGAACGGGTGGGTTTTTTTCAGGCTTCTTCCGCGCTCGTTAAAATAGCTGAACTCTATACTCTCTTCGCCGCTTCCATAGAGAATGGCATTCTGATGCTCCTGGGCTAACTCACACCAAGGTGTCTCTACATCAAAGCCATAATGTCTTCCTATGGAGGTGATCAGTTGGAAATAATAGGAGTTGCGCCGGTCCCATCCCCGCACGGCTCCCGCAGTAAGGCTGAGTTCTGGATTGGCGACGACCCGTTCCGGATCAAGGAACTGTTCGATGCCCAACCCGTCACAGGTGGGGCAGGCCCCAACCGGATTGTTGAAGGAGAACAACCTGGGTTCAAGTTCCTGGATGCTGTGGCCACACGCGGGACAGGCAAAGTTGGCCGAAAAGGTAAACTCCTCCCGTTTCTTTCTTTCCCCTCCATCCACTGGATCAATCCAGATGATACGCGCAATCCCATCAGACAGGCGCAGGGCGGTCTCGAAGGATTCAGCCAGGCGTAGTTCCAAATCAGGTCTGACCTTGAATCGGTCTACCACGGCTTCGATGGTGTGTTTCTTGTGTAGTTCCAGATCGGGCGCATCGTCCAGTTCGAAGATCTCTCCGTCGATACGGGCGCGGATAAAGCCCTGGGATAGCAGCTCCACCAGCAACTTTTGATGCTCACCCTTGCGTTCTGACACCACCGGGGCCAGTAGCATCAGCCTGCTTCCCTCAGGCAGGGCGAGCACTTGATCTACCATCTGGCTTATGGTTTGGGCCTGTAGCGGTTTGTTGTGGATGGGGCAGCGCGGCTCGCCAGCACGAGCGAACAGCAGGCGCAGGTAGTCGTAGATCTCGGTTATGGTGCCTACGGTGGAACGGGGATTGTGCGAGGTGGTCTTCTGCTCAATGGATATGGCTGGGGAGAGTCCCTCGATATGGTCGACATCCGGTTTCTCCATCATGGAGAGAAACTGGCGGGCATAGGCGGAAAGGGACTCGACGTAACGGCGCTGACCCTCGGCATAGATGGTGTCGAAGGCGAGGGATGATTTGCCAGATCCAGATAACCCGGTGATTACAATAAGCTTATCCCGAGGTAGCTCGAGATCAATATTCTTCAGGTTGTGGGTGCGAGCACCGCGTATATGGATGGTATCCATTAAGTTCAAGACCCTTAAACTAAACTCACCATTATACGCCCTATTCTTTATCCGGCCAAAGGGTAGATAGCATGGGAAAATACCTGTTGATTCAGTGCGCAAGGCAGGAAGTGCTGGTGGGATCAGATAGCCTCATATTTTTGTAAACTTACCGGGTATCAATATCTGCTAGGATGCAACGAAGCTAGGATGGTCAGCTAATGGAATCACCTTGGAATATCCCATAAGAATAAAACCTACTGACGGAAATCTGATTTGTGCCTTGCGCTCGGATGCAGGTGAGATTGAGGTGCGTGAGGGTAATGGGGTGCGTTGGATGCACTTTGGGGGTGATGCCATTCAGGCCATGATGATCATCGATGAGCCTGCCATGCCGATTATCCCCTATCAGATCAATATGCTCGCGGTACTGTTGTTTAACCGAACCCCGAACTTTGCGTTGAATCTGGGGGTTGGGGGCGGCAGTTTTGAGCGGTTTTTTGCGGAGTATCTACCAGAGTTGATGGTTACCTCGGTGGAATCCAATCCAAATGTGATCAGCTTGTTGCAGGATTATTTCTCTGTTTCAGCGCGTATTCCTGTGATAAACCGGGATGCAGAGGTCTATTTGTCCGGTTGTACCACCAGCTATGACCTGATCCTGTGTGACCTGTTTGATGACACCGGCCACTCCTCCTGTGCCTATGACAGTGACTTCTATGCCAATGCCTTCCGCTGTCTCTCTACCGATGGCGTATTTGTTATCAATCTATTGCCCGAAACCGAGGCTGAGATGGTTGATATCCTGCTCGCCGTGCGCGCCAGCTTCGACCATGTGGTGCTAATGGAGATCCCATACTATGAAAATATTTTACTGTTTTGTCTGAAGCAGGCGGTCCCAGAGATAGACCTGCTGGAGTTCAGGGCCAGGGAGCTGTATGAAACAAGCGGGATTGATCTGACAGACGTTACGGATTTGATAACGGTGTTGCCAACGAGACCGGTCTAACAGGCAATCCTTCTGGCTTAGATCGCCACAATAGTGAAGCGGTGTAGTTTTAGTTCTTGCTGCCGATTGGTGCCAGTAACATGTAGAGAATCCAGGCAAACCAGGAGACAAACAGTACCGCCAGCAACCAGAACAGCTTTTCAGCTCCCGAGGTCTTGTTTGATTGTAGGATGAAGATTATGGGTAACAGCCAGATGATCAAAAACAGGATCATGGCTCCAGCGCCCATTCCAAGTATGGCAGCTACCATCACACGCCCTCAGTTGTTGTATAGGCAGAATGATGCCTCGCTGGTGGTATCTATTCAAGCTTGATCAATCGAAAGAGTCATATTCTATGTTAGAGCAGAAGATTCGCAAGGGCTGCTGGGGTTGAGATAATTGATGGGCCAGTCGCCAGAACCGGCGCTGCCGGACCGATTGTTTCATTCTATTTCCGAGATCCAGACGACAATCTCATTGAGGTAGCAAACCTGAGGTAACACACATCCCTTCTTCCTCATAAAATATCTGATAAAACTCAACAATATATGTAGGCAATATGCTGGTTGCTGCCTACACTTCAGATTGGGATGTCTGGGGAAATCTGATCAAGGTTCACTTGGCTTTTGCAGCTTAATACGCACTGAAAGTCTTTGTTCTGGTAGGCGACAGTAAAAATTAACTTGCCCATAGGGCGTTAAAGGGGATTCTTGGGATCCCCTTTGGTTATTGAGCTGGGTGTGCCGGTGTATTCAGTTAGGGAAATAAGACGTATCACATGGGGTAAGTATGACGTTGGCAAGTGACACAGAACAACCGCAAAAGGGTATTTATATCGTACTCCTCAGTATTCATGGCCTAATTCGAGGGAGTAATCTCGAGTTGGGGCGGGATGCCGATACCGGAGGTCAGACCATATACGTAGTGGAGTTGGCGCGAGCCTTGGGGCAGCATCCGGATGTATCCAGGGTAGACCTGGTAACCAGGCTTGTAGCGGATACCAGCGTCGATTCAGATTATGCCGAGCCACAGGAGGTGCTCTCCCCGAAAGCGCAAATCATTCGCATTCGATGTGGCGAAGATGGCTATCTACCCAAAGAAGAGCTCTGGGATCACCTGGACAGTTTTTCCGATAATCTACTCACCTTTCTGAATGAACAGGAACAGAAGCCAAATCTTATCCATAGCCACTATGCCGATGCGGGCTATGTGGGCGTTTCGCTGGTAAACCAGCTCGGAATACCATTGGTCCACACTGGGCACTCCTTAGGCCGAAGCAAGCGCAGACGGCTTCTGGCTGGCGGGATGAAGGGGTCGGAGATCGAGCGACGTTACAAGATGAATCGGCGTATCGATGCTGAGGAGGCGACTCTTGGGGTGGCGGACTACGTAATAACCAGCACCCATCAGGAGGTAGAGGAACAATACGGGCTGTATGACTATTATCAGCCGGATCAGATGCGAGTGCTGCCTCCGGGCACCAATCTTGAGAAGTTCACGCCTGCCAAGGATGATCGGCGCCATAGCTATATAGCCAAGCAGCTGAGAAGATTTCTGAAAGCCCCGGACAAACCCATCATCCTGGCCCTGTCACGCCCTGATCAGCGCAAGAATATAATCACCCTTATTGAGGTGTTTGGCGGAGCAAATAAGCTACGACGGGCTGCAAACCTGGTGATAGTCGCGGGGAATCGCGATGACATCGGTGAGATGGAAACCGGGGCCAGGGAGGTGCTCAATGAAATCCTGTTGGCGGTAGATCGCTACGACCTATACGGACAGGTGGCCTATCCCAAACATCACAAGGCGGATGATGTGCCGGATCTCTATTGCCTGGCAGCACAAAGCAACGGCGTATTTATCAACCCGGCGCTGACTGAACCATTTGGTCTTACCCTGATCGAGGCCTCCGCCTGTGGTCTACCCATAGTCGCAACTGAGGATGGAGGGCCGCGGGACATTATAAAAAACTGCCACAATGGCTACCTGATAGATCCGCTGGACAAATCAGATATTGCCGAGGTGTTGATGCATGTTCTGACCGAGCCGGAGAAGTGGGACAGACTGGCGCAGAACGGGATCAACGGAGTACGCAAACACTACTCCTGGCCGGCACATGTGGACAGATATCTCAAGCTGTTACGACCGATAATCGAGCGGACTGAGCGACCACCGAGGATACAACTAACCAGACGTCCCATGCTCTACCATGATCGGGCCATCTTCAGTGACCTGGACCAAAACCTGCTGGGAGATCTTGCCGCGCTGGAACAGTTCATGGGCCTAATCCGGCAAAACAGAAAGTGTGTCTCCTTCGGTATCGCCACTGGCAGAAATCTGGGGGCTGCACTCCTTCTGATCCGACGAAATCGGATGCAACAACCGGATGTTCTTATAACCAGTCTCGGAACAGAGATCTACTACGCCCCAAACCTGATTGGAGATGCGGCCTGGAACCGTCACATAGATCATCTGTGGAACCCTAAAACGATTAAGCATCTCATGAGTGAACTGCCTGGTTTGCGGCCTCAGCCAAAAGCTGAGCAGAGCAGATTTAAACTCAGCTATTACATCGACCCGAGCATTGCGCCAGACAGAGATGAGATAACGCGACTACTGCATCAGCATGAACAAACCGCAAACGTAGTCTTCTCTTTTGGACAATATCTGGACATCACCCCGATCAGGGCATCGAAGGGTTTGGCGCTGCGTTGGTTTGCGGAACAGTGGGATATACCTCTGGAACACATACTAGCTGCTGGTGGTTCCGGTGCCGATGAGGACATGATGCGGGGTAATACCCAAGCCGTAGTGGTGGCGAACCGGCATGAAGAGGAGCTTTCCGAACTTTCCGATATTGAAAAAATCCATTTCTCCGAACAACCCTATGCCGCTGGGATTATTGAGGCCATTGAACACTACGGTTTTCTGGATGCCTGTGAGGTAAAGACATGACAGAGATCAAGCTGCTGCTTTGCACCGACCTGGATCGAACCCTGATCCCCAATGGTGAACAGCCCGAGTCCACTGGGGCCAGTGAGCTGTTCAACCGACTGGTGCGCCAGCCCAATGTCACCCTGATCTTTGTCACCGGCAGACATCGTGAACTGGTAGAGGAGGCGATAGATACCTATCACCTACCGCAACCTGACTACGTGATAGCTGATGTAGGATCCACCATCTATCAAATCAAATCAGGTGACTGGTCCAGTTGGACACGCTGGGAGCAAGAGCTTGGTCGGAGTTGGGGGAGAAATACCCACGCTGACATCCAATCCATGTTCGGCAATCTTGGGGTGTTGCAACTCCAGGAGCCGGAGAAACAGGGTAGATACAAGCTCAGTTACTACGTCTCTGTACCGGACGAGCCAAAGGAGCTGGAACAGGAGATGTATGCTCGTCTTGACGCTGGCAGCGTCAAGGCGGCCCTAGTTTGGAGTGTGGATGAAACCACATCTACCGGGTTGCTTGATGTACTGCCGATAACAGCAAACAAATATTACGCCATAGAGTTTTTGATGGAGGCTTTGGGATTTGATCTGGGGAATACAATATTTGCCGGTGATAGTGGGAATGATCTGGCAGTTCTGGTCAGCCCAATAAAATCGGTTTTAGTGGCCAATGCGACGGATCAGGTACGCCAACAGGCGCTAGAGGACGCGAAGGCCGGGGGTCAGTTAGATGCGCTGTATCTGGCACATGGGTATTTCTATGGCATGAACGGTAACTACAGTGCCGGCATCTTGGAAGGCATTATGCATTATATGCCGCAGGCAGATGCGCTATTGAGGAGGTAGTCATGGATAGGTCACATGAACCACGGCCGATCATGTTTGGAGAGGTCTTGTTTGACCGATTTCCAGATGGGAACATAGTTCTAGGCGGCGCTCCATTCAATGTCGCCTGGCACCTGCATGCATTTGGCATGTCGCCCTTGCTGGTATCCAGAATTGGTGCTGATGCCTTGGGTAGGCAGATAAGTGCTGCCATGATTGAGTGGGGTATGGACAGGTCCGGCCTGCAACTTGATTCAAGACATCAGACCGGTATGGTTGACATCAGCTTTACAGATGGCGAGCCAATCTTTGACATTGTACCTGATCGGGCATTTGACTTTATCGACAGCTATGCCCTGCCACCTATCCGCACAGATACAACTCTGTATCACGGTAGCTTGGCCTTGCGTAATCCTGTTTCCAAGGAAACCTTGATGGAACTGAGGCATCACAACGAAGGAATTTTCTTTGTCGATGTGAATCTTCGTGCGCCATGGTGGTCAACGGATATGCTTCTGGAGATACTCGAAGGGGCAAATTACATTAAACTTAACCAGAACGAGCTTAATCAAATAGTCACACAGGGAACAAGCGTTGCGGCGAAGGCGGTTCGATTGCTATCGGACATGTCGGCAGAGTTGATTGTAGTAACACGGGGCAAGGAGGGCGCTGTTGTTTATACGTTAGATGGGGCTAGCTATGAGGCGAAACCGGAACCTGCCAGAAGGGTCGTTGATACCGTTGGAGCGGGTGACGCATTCAGTGCGGTCTTGTTGCTGGGCCAGTCCAAACAATGGGACATTGATCTGACGCTGGAACGGGCGCAGAGCTTTGCAAGTGCAATCGTTGGAGTACGCGGGGCAACCGTCAGGGATGCCAAATTCTACGCTCAGTTTATAGAACTATGGGATATTGTTCCAAGGAAACTGAATCAAGTGCATAACGAAGATAGTGTTATCTTTGGCTCAGCTGAGGTAAATCCAACAGATTAATTATCGGTTAACACACAATAACTGTCTTATCGTCCTACAATAAGAAAAGTGACTAATTACTGAAAACAAATGTTATGTATGAACAAGTATCCCACTCCCTGTTAAACGACATCTTAAGCGAACTGAACCCTGATCTTGAAAGGGAAGACCTGCGGCACTTCTATACCAGACTGGGGGCAAACTTCTATTCAATCCACTCACTGTTTTATCGTCTGTATGGCGACCGGGATGATTTCAGGGAACAGATGCAGCGTTTGGTAGAGGCCATGGCCAGCCAGTACATATATCGTCCACCCAATCTAAAGCGTGTGGATATTGAGAGAGAGATGGATCACAACTGGTTTCTGAGCCAGGAACTGGTTGGGATGGCACTGTACAGCGATGGCTTTGCCGAAAACCTCAAGGATTTGAAGAAAAATGTACACTACTTTCAGGAGCTTGGAGTAAACCTGATACACATTATGCCCATACTGCAGTGTCCCAGAGACCATAATGATGGTGGTTATGCAGTAAGTGATTTTCGGGAAATAGATGACCGGGTTGGGGACATAAAGGATCTGCATGCCCTGACCATAGAACTACAGAGACGCAAGATCCTGCTGGTTTTGGATGTGGTGGTTAACCATACATCAAACGAACATGAGTGGGCGAAAAAGGCGCGCAAGGGTAAACGAAGATACCAGGATTACTACTATGTCTTCCCTAATAGGGAAGTCCCTGACATGTTCGAAGAGACCATGCCAGAGATATTCCCTGAGACATCTCCCGGAAACTTTACCTGGGATGAGGAGATGGGCAAATGGGTGATGACTGTATTCAACGATTTTCAATGGGATCTCAACTACAGTAACCCAGCGGTGTTTATTGAGATGCTAGAGATCATCCTGTATTGGGCCAATCATGGTGCCGACATAGTACGACTGGATGCAGTGGCTTTTCTCTGGAAAAAGATTGGAAGCACCTGCCAAAATGAGCGTGAGGCGCACCTGATTTTGCAGTTGATGAAGGACTGCTGCCAGGTGACTGCGCCCGGAGTATTGTTCATAGCAGAGGCCATAGTTGCGCCGGTAGAGATCATCAAATACTTTGGTGAAGATGCGGTAATCGCCAAGGAGTGCGAGGTAGCCTATAACGCAACATTTATGGCGTTGTTATGGGACGCGGTTGCAACCAAGAACGTCAAGCTGCTGCAACAGGGGTTAAAGAGTCTGCCAGATAAACTGGATCGTGCCACTTGGCTTAACTATATCCGCTGCCATGATGATATAGGTCTGGGTTTCGATGACCATGATGTGCGCGCGGTAGGATATGAGCCCAAGGCGCACCGCCAGTTTCTGCTCGATTACTACACCGGTTCTTACGAGGATTCAACCGCACGCGGGCTTGCCTTTGGGCATAATGACAGGACAGGAGATGCGCGCATATCCGGTTCTTTGGCCTCTCTCATTGGTTTGGAGAGTGCGCTGGAAGAGAATGATACTGATGAGATTGAGCGGGCAATAAGACGCATCCTGCTGTTGCACAGTCTCATCCTGTCGTTTGGTGGAATACCCCTTATCTATTACGGGGATGAGATAGGGACCATCAACGACTCTACCTATCTGGATGACTCAAGCAAGGCCAACGACTCTCGCTGGGCGCATCGCCCCAAGATCGACTGGGACCGTGCCGCTCGGCGTAATACCAAGGACACCATTGAGTACCGACTGTTCAGTTCACTCAAGAAGATGATTGCGGTGCGTAAGGAGGTACACGCCTTTGCTGATTTCAACAATCGCGAACTAATTGACGTAGCAAACCCGCATCTGTTTGTGTTCTCGCGTTTCAACTACCACACTGGCAGTGTTCTGGTGGTAGTCAATTTTGATACAGCCCCGCAGTATATGAACCTGAGTGAACTGGGGTCCAAGGTTCTGTCTCAGCACGGCATGATCATAGACCTCTATTCGGGGGAGAGACCAGCCTTGTTCAAGGATCAGCTGGTTGTCCCGCCCTTGCACTTTTACTGGTTGTCAGACCAGATCAGGAATGTATAAGACCTCTGCTCTCTACCGTGGATGACAAAGAAACCATTCGCCGGTTTCGGTTGCCTGTGGAAACCTGCTAATATTGGGCGCCTTGAAACTTGCCCGCCCGGGCAGAATGGTCCAAAGGTAGTAACGGTAAATGGCTAAGCAGGCAGATAAACCACAGGGTATGAACCGCCAGGAATCACGGACCGCGTTCTCTCTGGCTGGCATCTACTCCCTGCGTATGTTGGGGCTATTTCTGATTCTCCCCGTATTCGCCCTCTATGCAGAGCATCTTGATGGGGTGACCCCTATGCTGGTGGGGTTGGCAATCGGGGTCTACGGTCTCACCCAGGCACTATTACAGATCCCTTTTGGTATGCTTTCAGACCGGATAGGCAGAAAGCCGGTAATCATAGGCGGTCTGCTCCTGTTTGCTATCGGTAGTGTGGTTGCGGCCATGGCAGATAGTATCTGGGGGGTGATCCTGGGCCGAGCCTTGCAAGGTAGCGGCGCCATAGCGGCAGCGGTTATGGCCCTGGCAGCTGATCTTAGTCGGGAGGAACATCGCACCAAGGTGATGGCCGTCATCGGTATGAGTATCGGCGCAGCATTTATTTTGGCACTAGTCCTGGGTCCGGTGCTAGATGGCATTATTGGAGTCCCCGGAATCTTCTGGCTTACGGCACTGTTGGCCCTGGGAGGGATGGGCATAGTGGCATTTCTGGTGCCGAACCCTAGCGCAATCCAGGTGCACAATGATGCGGAAGCGATACCGACACAGTTCGGGCGTGTCCTCTCCAACCCCAACCTGCTGCGCCTGGATCTGGGCATCTTTGTGCTGCACCTGATCATTACCTCCATATTCCTGGCGATGCCGCTGGTACTCAGAGATCTGATCGGGATGGAGGGCAGCAGCCACTGGATGATCTATCTGCCGGTGTTGCTGTTGTCGGTGATGTTTATGATCCCATTCATTGTAGTGGCCGAAAGGCGCAATAAGATGAAGCCGGTGTTTCTGGGAGCGGTGCTGGCGCTGGCCACTGCCCAGATTGGACTCTACCTGTGGCATGACACCATCAGCGGGATTGCCTTTGCGCTAGTGCTGTTTTTTACCGCCTTCAACCTGCTGGAAGCGACTCTGCCTTCCATCGTCTCAAAGGTAGCTCCAGCTGCCAGCAAGGGTACGGCCATGGGGGTCTACTCAACCTCCCAATTTGCCGGTGCCTTTGTCGGAGGCGTGACGGGCGGCTGGATCCACGGCCAGTTTGGACTGAGTGGGGTATTTTTATTTGGGGCAACTGCGGCGCTGGTTTGGCTGGGAGTTGCCTTCGGTATGCAGAAACCGGTCAATCTCAGTGGCCATGAGCTGAATGTCGGCCTGATGGATGACGCTCAGGCCTGGGAACTTCAGACAGAGCTGGCAAAGATAACCGGCGTGGCCGAGGCGGTGGTAGTTGCGGCTGATGGCATGGCCTACCTGAAAGTGGACAAGAGCCTGGTGGACTTTGCTCTGCTTAATGCATTTTGCAAAGGCAACGAGTAATATTAGCGATTATTTGAAAACTGTTCAGGGGTAGAACGGTAATAATTAGGCGGAGAGAAAAGATTATGGCCACACGAGGCGTAAACAAGGTTATTTTGATTGGAAATATGGGACAGGACCCTGAGGTACGATATATGCCTAACGGCAATGCCGTAGCCAATATCACCCTGGCGACCAGTGAATCATGGAAGGACAAGAACAGCGGCGAGACCCAGGAAAAGACCGAATGGCACCGAGTGGTGTTCTTTCGACGTCTGGCCGAGGTGGTTGGTGAATATCTGAAAAAGGGCTCCAAGGTCTATGTTGAAGGTCGGTTGCAGACCAGAAAGTGGCAGGACAACAACGGACAGGACCGCTACACCACGGAGATCGTAGCTGACCAGATGCAGATGCTGGATAGTCGCGGCGGCAGTGCGGCATTTGAAGAAAACCGTCCGGCGCAACAGCAGACTCAGTCTGCCCCCGCTGCTGCTCCTGCTCCTGCGCCAGCGCAGGATGAAGGGTTTGATGACGATATTCCGTTTTAGTAAATTCCATAGAGGATATCAAAAATTTAAGGCCCTGCTTTGCAGGGCCTTTTT
>SWBX01001831.1_pt1 | contig 28265 bp, 23 predicted proteins | sample 4693051 | NCBI WGS metagenome assembly SWBX01 (sample SAMN10267272, study PRJNA491770) | bioreactor metagenome | isolation source: DHS bioreactor inoculated with marine | place: Japan: Omine Ridge, Nankai Trough | reverse complement strand
CATCCCGGATGACGGCATCGGGATCGCCGGATTCCAGCACTTTCCCAATGGCGGTGTATCCGTCCCGAGCGATGTACTGGTTAAGATTTTCCGGATCAATCAGACCCTTGTTTCTAAGAGCGATCAACTGTTGTTTGGTAAAAAACGTGATTTCTTCCATGGTGCGGTTGACATCCCCGGTCACCGGATCCCGATGCAGGAGCCGTTCAACGGGTGTACCCCCCAGAAGATGCTGATCCACGATTTCCTCAAGGTCTTTTTCCGTCACTTTCTGATAAAAAATGCCGTCCGGCTGGACCACAATAATGGGACCCATGGCACAGAACCCGTTACATCCGGTTCCCACAACCAGGAATTCCTTTTCCAGACCCTTGGATTTGATCACATCTTCCAGTGCGTCCCGGACTTTGAACCCGCCGGTGGATACGCAGCCGGTGCCGGTGCATACCATGAGCATGGCTTTATAGCCGGCCAGTTCCCTCTGGGTATCGCCGGCAATGGATTTCAGTTGGTTTACTAAAATTTTTGACATGGCTTAACCCCGTTTTCCTTTCAAGATTGAGGCCACATCCTTGGCCTGAACATTACCGTGAATATCATCACCGATTTTCACCACGGGAGCCAGACTGCAGCAGCCCAGACAGGCCACTGCTTCCAGAGAATATTTTCCATCCCCGGTGGTTTCACCCCGCTTGATACTCAGTTCCCGCTCAAACGCGTCCAGAATATGGCCGGCGCCTTTCACATGACACGCGGTACCCACACATACCTGAACGATGGTCTCACCCCGGGGTTCCAGGCTGAAAGCCTTGTAAAAAGTGGCAATATGATACAACTCGGATTCAGGCACGCCGGTATGCCGGTTCAATTCATCAATGGCATCTCTTGATATAAATTTATGGATGTCCTGGACATCCTGCATCATCTCAATGACATATTCCGGATCGTTATTCCATTGTTTGACGATCCGGACCACATCATCCCGGTTGATTTCCGTATCAGCACGGGGACCCGGTGTCACCATGTGGGCCACTTTACTTTCTGAAATGGTCCACGCCGGTGTGTAATCCCGGTTTTTCAAGACGAGAGCCTTAAGATTCTTGTCCCGAAACACCGTCCCGATACCGCCCCGACCCGCCTGTTTGATCCGGGAAACCTGACGCCGCCAGTCGTAAAACGAGAAATTCAGAATACCCATACGGACGTGGTTTGCCGCCCGACCGGTAGAAACAACCGCAATATTCCGTTTATCATCCTCACTGTCGGCATACATATCGGTGAGTTCTTCAGCCAGCAGATGCGTGTCCACACTCTCAAGAGGTGCACGTTCAATACTCACACGACCCTTCACCGCATCCAGGCAGATAATGGTCTCATCATCGGCTTTGCCGGTCAATACCAGCGCATCGAATCCGGAAAATTTCAGGTACGGACCGAAATACCCACCCACATTGGAATCGATAATTGTGTGAGTCAGGGGTGAAATCGCCGTGACCAGAGTCTTTCCGGAACCGGGAAACGAAGCGGTGCCGCCCAGAGGACCGGAGGAAAAACAGATGGGGTTCTCAGGAGAATCCCACCGTGTGTCTTTTGTAATTTCCTGGAACATCAGCCATAAATCAAACCCTTTTCCGCCCACCCAGAGCTGTTTCATCTGCTCCGAGACCGGTCGGATCTCAATAGTGTTTTTACTGACGTCCACGTGGAGTGTGCGGTTTGCATAGCCGTGAGTCAATTTGCACGGTTCATATGCCATTTCAGCCACCACCGTGTGGCGACTGCGCATTTCCATGAGATTCGTGTCTACCATGAATACCTCCTGAAAAAATAATCAAAATGCTTGGTTTCCTAATAAATACAACGACATACACTATCCGGATGATTATGGTCGGTAACTGCAGGACAGACGCCCCCCATGCCCCCGGATATATCCTAGAATTGCTAAAGGATTATGAGGAATATGTCAAGGATGGAGTAGCACGGTCTTGGCAGTGTGCGGACCCAAAAAATATTGCACCATGCACCAAAATCCCCCGAACCCGTATCCTTCTAACCAGTGGAATTGAAGAAAAGGAGGTCTCAAATGAAACGGGTCATTTCAATCATATGTCTTATACTCATACCGTGTGCCGGCTCAGCCATCATCATCCATGTGCCGTCAGAGTATCCCACGATTCAGGCCGGCATTGATGCCACGTCTGACGGAGACACAGTTCTGGTAGCTGATGGAACATACACGGGACCTGGAAACAGGGATCTGGATTATGGGGGTAGGGCGATCACGGTAATGTCTATGGGATGGCCGGAATCTTGTGTTATAGACTGTGAAAATTCCGGACGGGGCTTTCTGTTTCAGAACGGAGAAACAGAAAATGCCACCCTGTCGGGAATTACTGTGCAGAACGGATACATTGGAGGATCACAGGGAAGAGGAGGCGGAATTTATATCGATGGATCTTCACCCACTATCCGGAACTGTCGAATAATTTCCAATTCTGCCGGGTTTGACGGCGGGGGAATCTGCTGCATCAACTATGGATCTCCATCACTCTCTGATTGTGTAATTTCCGGTAATTCTGCGGTTCGCGAGGGGGGTGGCATCAATTGGGATGAGCATTCGTTTGCATATATTACACGATGCCTCATTCAGGAAAATTCCTGTGACGCCGGAGGTGGCGGAGTCAAGTGCAGAAAATCCGAGTTAATTCTCACCCATTGTCAGATCACGGATAATACAGCAAGTTCTTCAGGAGCCGTCTCCGTCACCTGGGATATATCCCGCCTGACACTCAATAACTGCCTCATCACATCTAATAATTCGAATGGAAACGGTGGAATCGGGTATATTCAATCCCACTGTACACTTATAAACTGTACCCTATATGGAAATTCTGCTAATTGGGGTGCATCAGGAATCACGGGCACAGCAAATGGTCATGCGGAGATCATCAACAGTATTTTTTGGAACAATGTACCGGATGAAATTGATTGTGACAGTGTCGAGGTGTGGTATTCCGATATCCGGGGAGGATTTTCCGGGGAGGGAAACATTGATGCGGATCCATTATTCGTATCCTCAGCAGAAGGGAATTTTTTTCTGAGTCAAATCGGATCGGGTCAACCGGAAAACAGTCCATGCCTGGATACCGGAATGATGTTGGCTGAAGCGACATGCTTTGATCTGTTAACAGGGACAGTTTGTCTGGATGAGCTCACAACCAGTGTGCTTCAGACTCCCGATTACAATATTGCAGATATAGGGTTTCACTATTCCAGATATCCAGCAACTCCCACACCAACACCCACCGCTCAGCCCGACGCGACTCCCACTCCACCGCGCCCGGATTGGATTGGAGTGCAACTGCGATTACCCAATTCACCGTTCCAGGCCGGCGAACCATTCGTTCTCACGGCACTGTCCCGGGGGCCCTGGGGAATGCATTCCGCAGACCTGTGCGTGATTCTGGATGTATACGGATCATATTGGTTCTGGCCGTCCTGGAGTCAATCCTATGATTGCAGTTTTGTCACGCTGTCGGATATGGAAGCTACAGAAACAGTCATTCTGGATTTCAGATGGCCTTTTGGCGATTTTGGACAGGCACATGGACTCTATTTCCGGGGTGCTATTCTTGTTCACGGCACCTATTACACTATCGGCGATATTGGCTTTACTGCGTTCGGGTATTTTTAAGGAAAACTACTCCGCCATAAGATACCGGTTCAGCGCATCCGCGTTCATGGCTTTTCCGGTGGCACTCAGAATCTTTTCCCGCCAGGTCGTCCATCCCGCTGGTTTCACGTAGTGGTCCACCACAAAATCGTACAGTTCCGGTCCGGGATAGTTTCCGGTTTTATCTCGAAACGCCTGGATGGTGTGAAGAGCCAGAACATCCATTAACAGGTAGTTCTGGTTATAGAGCGGGTGCGTGGTATAGAGCGTGTTTCCGGCCCATCCGATATTCGTTGGAATGGTGATACCCATATATTTTTCCGTAAGTTCAGTCAGGGTCTTTCCGGGATCGGGGTCACCGTGATACACGGACCATTCCAGAAGGCATGCCACGGCGATTCGCCGGTACCACGCCACCCGGCCCAACCGGGTTCTGAACGAGATCGCTTTGTATTCTTCTTCGGTAATGCCAAAATGTTTTGTCTGGAACGATTTCTGGTGCACGATCCACTCAAACATACCGGCCACACCCTCCCAGATAAACGCGGGATCGCCGCCGGCGACCAACTGGGATGACGCATCCAGACAACTGCTGTGAATGCCATGACCGAACTCATGGAAAAGGACATCGTACCACATCAGCCCGTCCCGGGGATTGGTAAGAATCCGGATATCTTTCCCGAACTCAATCCCCATACAGAGCCCGCCATATGGAATATCCCGTTCAAACACTTCGATGGGCAGCGCATCCAGATCACCGCCCGCAGAGTTCAGTGTTTCCCGGAAGACTGGAATAATCCGGTCTTTGGGGAATCGTTCCGTCGGCGGCGCCGGCAGTACGGTCTGCATGTAGTAACTCAAGTCCCAGGATTCCAGTCGGTCAACACGCAGTTCACGAGTGGCATCAGCGAGAACACTGTCCCAGAACGGCTGCGTCGATACCCGAATATCCTCAAACAGTGCCGTCAGTTCACCCTCATCCAGATCAGTGAGTTTCAATCCCAGATCCACATAATCCGTATAACCCAGAGATCGGGCAAGCACATTGCGTTTGTCAAACAATCGCAGCACTTCTGATTCAATATCCCGGTCCAGCACTTTTCCGGCTTCGTAAGCTTTCCGGCGAATATCCCGATCCGGTTCCGATTCCAGTATATTGCCCTGATCACTCCGGGAGACCGGTTCTCCATCAATTTCCATCTGAAACTCAATAATAATTTTCTGGAGAGGATCGGCAATATTGAAGAGTTCCGGGTCATTGGTCACCCGGGCTTCCAGAAATGCTTTTGAAAAAACCTCGGCCTGACGTTTCAGCCGGGGATCAGTTACTTTGTTTTTCCAGGTTTCGATGGCATCTCTGCTGGTTTTGTCCAGAAGAACGGCGGCCACTTCATTGTTAATAATCTCCATATCTTCATGAGGTTCACCCTGAAGACGATGGAAACTGGCAATCCCTTCCCGTTTTCCCAGCGCTTTGATGCGACTGTCAATCTGTTCAAGGAGCTCCGCAAATTCCTGTTCATTATTTACGTCCTGCCTCATGAAAATCAACCTCCCAGTTAAATGATCTTATTTCTCCGGTCCGTCCGGTGAAAAACAGAATTCACCGGAACAGTGTCAATGCTTACTTCTACACTGATACTTCATGTCATCGCTTCATATCAACTCGCCACAAAATCAAAGGCGCATCTGTTCCCTCGGATTCCACACTCAAATGGTGCACACCCGGAGGTATGTCTTTGAAATAAAATGATTCAATTGTGTCTTGTTCTTCCTGGCCGGCTGAGGTGGATTCCAGTATGGAATCATTCCAGAACCACTTTATGGATTGATTTCCCCTGTATTCAAGATTGATTGTCATGTGTGGAACGGACTCACATGCCACAATTTCGATAATCCCTTTTGATTGTTTGAGAATCCTGGCTGATTTACCATCTATTATCACCGGATCAGACCACCCGTCGCCAGATAAAACCGGTGTGAATCCCAGATCAGGTGCACGGAACTGAAAAATCTCCATGTTCTGATCTGACCAGACAGGTTCTTCTCGAAAAATCTCGCATACCAACTTGCGTATGGCATCAATTTTATTCCGGTACGCCCGAGACTCACTGATGGCATTCCAATCAATAATCAAATATTTAACTTTGTGAAACTTTGGATAAATCGTCAATGATGGCGGCGGATTGAATATATCTCCTTCTTTACCCCCCACCAATTTCTTATCGATTTCTTTCCGTATCCATCGTGCTTTCAGGTTTTCCCGGGTCAATCGCGCAACGCTTGCATCAAGGATAGGTTTCTTATGGAACGTTTGATAAACCATGGCTTTAAATGAGGAAGTCGGCCATACCATAACGGATTCACATTCCGGATCATCCCGGACATGGGCCAGCAAATCAGGCACTTTTACCTGGCATGTACGAAGAGGAATTGGCAGATATTCAAAAAGGACGATTAAACTGAAACATCCCAGAACAATGTTTCGGCGCAAGTTTGATCGATTGAATCCTGCCCGCAAGAGTTTTGACAGTCCTTGTGCCGCCAGAATACTCACACAGAAAACCACCACCACTGCAAACCGGCCGGGAACCCTCGCGCCTTTGAGGACCGGTAAATGCTTCAGTAGATTATAAGGCATGGGTATTCCGGGAAAAGCTTCATTGACGATATACATTACCGGTCCCAATGAGAATGCCATTCCCAGCAACGCCAACCCCCACCACGGTCTCATCTTTTTTGACCGCCAACACCCGACAACCGCCAATATGAGAACAGAATATCCCAGTGCTGCCATCCCCTCACATCGATTTCCATGGAATGTACCATCAGGTTCGCCTGTGATGCTTCGTGCAAACTGGCCGAGCACCGGATTCAGGTGATTGGGAAGGAAGTATGACGCCAGATCCACTGAATAAAATTCAGAATTTTCCATGTACAGACTATCCGAGTTCTGTATCATGGCGGAAATGATGGGTATAACGGCAGGTGAAGCAAAAAGACCGGCCAGCCCGAGAATTATCAGATAGCGTACCGATTTCTTCATCATCGATGGTATAGAGGGATTCACTGCAAACTCTGCTATCGTCAAGAAAGCTCCCATGAGCAGGCCATAGACCATATAGTACCAGCATGACAGAGTATTGGCGGCAAAAGCCAGGGCTGCAGCAATCATGTTTCTGTTTTTATGATGATCTGTTCTGAGAGCTTTCAGGAGAAAAAACACGAAAAAAGGAAGCCACTGGATACTCAGAATATTCAGATGACACTCTGTTCTGACCATTCTGAACGGTGAAAAAGTAAATATCAGACCAGCAAAAAACGCTGCTCGTCTATCGTCGACAATATAATCCGCCAGGAGAAACATACCCCATCCTGCCACAGGAAACATGAGTAGGAATACGATATTAAATGCCAGGGTCGGACCCAGCAGAAACATAATGGGGGCGGCAAGCAATCCGTTGAACAGCGTCATTGTGGAATAATGCAGTGCCGTCCCATATGGATAGAACAGCAGATCAGTGAAATATGGAGATGCCAAATTGTCAAAAATGGAGTATTTGACCCACCACACCGACCAGTAGAACTGATAAGCATCACCACCAACACCAGGAATATGGGTGGTCAGTTTTGTGACCAGAGGATATGTAAATAAAACAGTCAGCAGTGAATAGGAAACAATTATATTTCCGTTTAACCGAAGTCGTTTATACTCCATTTACCGGCTATAACCTCACAGGGTCTTGCCGAAATCAAAAATATTGCCGGCCTGATAGATATCCATCTGCACTTTACTGAAGGGTTCCGTTTCAACCAATACTGTGCCATTACCGGCATCTGTAACTTTTGCCGCATTCAGATCAAGTGTGGCGGCCTGTCCATTTTTCGCCTTCCCGGTCAGTTCCTGAAGGTCCGGACAGGTGAGAATTGGAAACCCGGCATTGATGGCATTCCGTTTATAAATAGCGCCGTATGATTCCGCCAGAATAGCCGTTACGCCCAGAGCAGCAAAACAATCCACGGCATGCTGCCGGGATGAGCCGGACCCGAAGTTTTTGCCCACAACCACCATATCGCCGGGTTGTGCTTCCTTTGAAAAATGCTCCCACCCCTCAAGGTTACCGAAGGCATACTGACCCATCTCATCTATTTCAGTCACAGCCAGGTGCGCGTTATGATAGATCATATCCGTATCGATATCGTCCACGAGATTTCCATTGGAATCAGTGATGATCCAGAGACGTCCTTTAAATTCTGTTATTTTACTCATGATAATCTCCTATTTTGCTGCCGTGATTATGCCGGCCAGAGCAGACGCCGCTGCGGTTTCGGGACTTGCCAGATACGTAAAACCATCACCCTGTTTTCCTTTAAAATTCCGGTTTGACGTGGACACCTGCACTTCACCCTGACCGGTCATACCGATCTGGCCGGAAGCACATCCGCCGCAGCCTGGATTGGATACGATAAACCCGGAATCGTAAAAAATATCCAGGATACCTTCCTTAAGCAGACGGCCATAGACTTCCCGGGTGGCCGGCACGGCTTTGGCCATGACGCCGGGCGCCACTGTTTTACCTTTAATGATCTCTGCGGCCTGAACAAAATCCTCATACCGACCGTTGGTACACGATCCGATGAAAACAGAATCGACTTTTACATCCTTGACCTCACTCACCGGCGCCACATTATCGGGTTTCGGCGGCAGGGATATTCTCGGGGTCAGGTTTGAGATATCAATTTCGATGGTCTCAACATATTCCGCATCACTATCCGGCAGAACCGGTTCAATGGATTCTACACCGCTTCGCAGTGACAGAAAGTCCAGCACCTGTTTATCCGGGACGATAAGACCCACAATACCGCCCATCTCTGTGACCATACTGGAGAGGGTAATCCGTCCGGCAAGGTTCAGCGCATCCACAGCTTCGCCTGAAAACTCAATAGCCCGGCCTAGCGCGCCTTTGGAACCAAGAACACCCACCACTTCCAGGGTCAGATCCCGAGCACTGGTACCTTTCGGCAGTGTCCCATGAATGATGACCCGCATGGTGGGCGGTACCTCGAACCATGTACGGCCGGCACGATATGCGAATGCGATGTCCTGATCGCCCATACCCTGACCGAAAGAACCCACGGCACCCAGGATATTCAGGTGACTGTCCGTGCCGACAATGGTGCTGCCGGGTAAGGCCAATCCTTCATCGATCAGTACGTGAGATCCGATACCGGCATTGACATCATAGACCCGAATATTCTGTTCCCGGGCAAATCCCCGGCAGACCTGCTGGTTATTCGCGTAAGGAATGGTGTTGGCCGGTACGTTACAATCAAAGGTGAAAAATGTTTTTTCCGGGTCATCCACTTTTTCACCCGGATAATACCGCTGAAAATTCCCCACAACATTGGCCCCGGCAAAATCCCGGGCGGACCGGATATCCAGATCCATCCATACCACGGCTCCGGGTGTAACGGTTTCCTTTGAATGAGCGCTAATAATTTTTTCTATAATTGTTTTTCCCATGACTTTCCTCCTTAAACATGGTTTCCACCGGCTTTCTCCCGGTCATTTCCACAAATTCCATCGGATTAAACCACAGCACTCTCCGGTTTTCAATATCCCGGACCCTAAAGATCCGGGTCCGGGGAACACGGCTGAATCATCGTATCACACAGGTTTGAATCCCATGGTTAAAAGGGGGTCAGGTTTCTGTTGATTTCTAAGGTAATTCATAATAAGTAAGGGGCGGTGAGTCGGATACAAATTCATTTCAGGAGGTATTCATGAGATCTATAATGGGCAAACTGTTTGGAGGATCCCCCTTTCAACCACTCCAGGAACACATGGATAAAGCAATGGAATGCATGGAATTTCTACCGGCACTGCTGGACGCATTCATGGAAAATGACAGGGGAAAAATCCATGAGCTAAAAGAAAAAATCAGCCGACTGGAACACGAAGCCGATGAAATAAAGAACACCATCCGTGATAATATCCCCCGAAAATTTTTCTCACCGGTCCACCGGAGTGATTACATTGCTTTCCTGAAGGTTCAGGACCGGTTTCCGGACACTGTGGAAGACATCGGTGTTCTGCTTTCACTGCGGAACACCCGATGCCCGGAATTTGTAAAACCTCCCCTGAAACAGTTCCTCGAAAAAACAATTGAATCATTCACCCAGGCCCGTGAAATTGTTGATCAGTTGTCGGATCTTGCCGCATCATCATTTTCCGGACCTGATGTTGAAAAAACATTGAATATGATCACAAAAGTCGGTCATCTCGAATGGGAAGCCGACAACCTGCAAACCGAACTCGCCCGAGTGATTTTTAAACACGAGGATGAAGTTGATGTGCTGAGTATCATCTTTCTCAATGAGTTGACCAAGAAACTGGGATCCCTATCCAATCATGCCGAGAGTATCGGTGATCGGATGCGTGTTCTGCTGGCTTCGTAATCTGAGTTTTCCCCTGCAATTATAAACCCGGAGAAATCCAATGAGCGGACAGATAATATTCTTTCTCGCGGTTGTTTTCGGATTTTACATGGCCTGGAATATCGGCGCCAACGATGTGGCCAACGCTATGGGCACATCCGTGGGTTCCGGCACTCTCAACATAAAACAGGCGGCTCTCATTGCCGGTGTTATGAATTTTCTCGGTGCGCTTCTCGTGGGCACCCATGTGACAAATACGATCCGCAAAGGCGTTATTAATCCGGCTTTTTTTGAAGAAACTCCCATTAATCTCATGCTGGGAATGCTGGGCGTCATCCTGGCAGCAGGCATGTGGGTCATGTTTGCCACATGGAAAGAATGGCCCGTCTCAACGACTCACTCTGTGATCGGCGCCGTGGTGGGATTCGGTCTCGCTGCCGGTGGAGCGGCTCTGATTAACTGGAAAATTATTGTTCTTATCGTTTTGAGTTGGGTGATATCGCCGGTTGTGGGTGGGGTTATCTCGTATATAACCTTCTATTCCATCCGGAAACTGGTATTCAACCGCCGTGACCCCTTCGCGGCAGCTATAAAAATCGGGCCGTCCTTTGTTGGGGTTATCGTCTTTTTTCTTTCCCTGGCATTTTTATTTAAAGGATTGAAAAACCTCAAACTCAATCTCACTTTTTTCAGCAGTACCCTGATTTCAGGCGGTGTGGCTGTTGCTGCCGGAGTAATCGTCTATTATCTTCTTAAACGCTGTAAACCACCGAAGGATTCACCTTACGATGCCATTGAGGAACTGGCCAAACCGCTTCAGGTTGTCAGCGCCGCCTATGAATCGTTTGCCAACGGCGCCAACGATGTGGCTAACGCCATCGGGCCCGTGGCAGCAATTCTGGCCATTCTGGATACCGGTTCCGTAACCATGAAAGCGCCGGTTCCCATCTGGGTCCTGGCCATGGGGGGCATCGGAATCTGGGTGGGTATCTCCACCTGGGGATGGCGGGTTATGGCCACTATCGGGAAGAAAATCACGCATATTACACCGTCCCGTGGATTCTCCGCCGAATTTGGGACCGCCACAACCGTGCTCCTCTGTTCCCAACTGGGCATGCCCGTATCTACAACCCATACCTCGGTGGGAAATGTTATCGGCGTGGGTATGGCCGGAGGGGTCACTTCCATCGATTTCAGGGTTGTCAGAAAAATTGTTGAGGGCTGGGTCTGGACGCTTCCGGTTGCCGGGCTCCTGTCTGCCATTATCTATAAAATTCTCTGCCTGCTCTTTGGCGTGTAGCGCCGGGCGCTGTCCACCAGCCCGACCCCATACATGTTTCCGGCAAACGGGTGTCATCCCCCGGCAAATGGTCGTCATCCCCCGGTTTATCCAGCCGTCGCCGTTCCGGCTATGGCTAGACAGGCCGGGGGATCTCATTATGGTTGATTGGCCCATGATGAACTGACAATGTTGTTCTACGCCGCTGACGTTGGTTCCCCGGAATAAATCCCGAGGCTGGAAGATTAGTTGCCCACCTGGCAGGCTGAAGCCATACCGGTGGGTCCTGTTGTTCGGTGTGATTGCCGGTTTCCCCCAGTGTCATCCTCCCACACTTGCAATTTCATCGCTGTTCATTACACTAAATATTGAAGGATGCATTAAATTTTACCGGGTATTTTTTGTTTGGGTTTGCAGCCTGGAGGTTCATTTGAAAAAAATCACGATTCTGCTGAGCTTAATCTTTGGTTTTATCCTCGTTCCGCAACTGATATCTGCCGCCACCATTCACGTACCGGGGAATGCCGCCACAATTCAGGCGGGGATTGATATGGCGGAGGATGGTGATCTGGTTGTGGTCGGACCGGGGACATATACCGGTGACGGCAACAAAAATCTGGATTATTACGGCAAGGCTATTACCATCAAATCAGAAACGGGAGCCGGATCCTGCGTGATTGATTGTGAAAATGACGGCCGGGGATTTATTTTTCAAAATGGTGAGACAATTGCCTCTGTCCTGGACGGATTCACCATACAAAACGGCAATATCGGCAAAGCCGGTGGTCTGTGGTGTAAAGACTACTCATCTCCTCAGATTAAAAATTGCATTTTTATTAATAATACAGCATCAACAGGCAGCGCTGTAAAATGCCAGGGAATGTCAGAAGCCCGGTTTGAAAACTGTCAATTTATAGCCGATCCGTCTGTCAACAGCCACACAATCGAAATAATCGAGGACAGCAATATTTGTCTGGAAAGATGCCTTTTCCAGGAAAACTTATTCGGTACCATCAATATTGGCAATGCATCAGCTCAACTTGTTGAGTGCACCATTTTTGGCAATCCGGCTGCCACTGCCAATTACATCGATATTGCCGGCATTGGCAATTTGAATATCTCAGATAGCACTATTAATGATGCTGTCATCTATTGTGAGGGTCAACTGAACATCTCAAATACCACCGGACTTCGAATGAAGATTTGGATTATTGATGGTGGATCCTGTGTTCTGAACAATTTCACTGCGTCCCATTCCAATGTATCCGTTTCAAGAGGATCCTGTGTCTGCATCATTGAATCCGATTTTCAGAACATTATGGGTGAATGTATCGAAATCAAGGATGCATCGTCGGCTGAAATTATTGATACTGACTTCAGAGACAGCAACCTGGATTCCAGTTGTGTTTATTGCTGGGAAGCAACTGATCTTGTGATGACAGGATGTGTTATTGAAAATTTCAATTCAACCCATTGGAAACCATTGATATACACTTACTATACAACAGTTTGGTTGTCTGATTGTATTATTCGGAATAATCCCAATTATAATTCCGGAATCGCTTCTTCCTTCGGCAGTCTATCCCTCGAGAACGTGATTATTGAAGAAAACGTTTCAACGGGTTCCGGAGGAGGGATTCGGTCTGCCAGCGGCGAATTGAATATGCGTGATTGTATCATCCGGAATAATATTTCTGAGGGAGAGAGTAGTGGCGGTTTATTTTTGTATGGGACTCAAGGAAACATGATAAATTGCCTGATTATGGGGAATTCAGCGGAAAAAGGAGGTGGCGCTTATATTTCCAGCATGAACGATGAGTTTTTCTCTATCCGAAACTCAACTTTCGTCGATAATACGGCAACATCGGGATCAGGTTTATATCTCGGTCTAGGTGTCACCGAAAAACTATACGTCCGGAACAGCATTTTCTGGAATATCGGTGACACAGAAATTGACTGTTACGGTGAATGGGATGCCGATTTCCGGTACTGCACCATCAACGGCGATATCCCCGGGGACGGTAATATCAATGCCGATCCTTTGTTCACATCCGGTCCCAACGGGGACTACTACTTGAGCCAGCGAGCTGCCGGACAGGACAGTGACAGTCCCTGTCTTGATTCCGGGTTTGATGACGCCGCCAACATCTGTTTTTCTTCTGGAGGGTCCACTGTCTGCATGGATACCCTCACCACCCGCACCGACGGTGTCACTGATTCCGGCACGGTGGATATGGGATACCATTATTCCGGGACACCACCTGAGCACGATATTTCTGTGACCCTGACTATGCCGGCCCATTACTATTATCCCGGCGATCCGTGCGGTCTGGTCGTGACGATTACAAATACCGGAAGTAACACCTACACGGATATTCCCCTCTTTGTCGTCCTGGATGTTTACGGCACATACTATTTTTACCCGTCTTTCACCGATTTCGATCTCACAACCATGACGCTTCCCCCGGGATTCCAGCAATTTGATATTCTTGATGCGTTTCCCTGGCCGGAAAACACCGGCAGCGCCGACGGTATCTTCTGGTATGGCGCCATGACCAACACGGAACTCAATACGCTGATCAGTAATCTGGATACCTGGGAGTTTGGTTGGGGGGAATAATCGGCAGAGGGGTGGGAACAGCCTTGAGGGGCCGGATCTCTCACTTCGTATCGAGATGACAGGTTTGCAACGGCTATATTCTTTTAAACAGGTTTGATCCGGGTAATGATTTGCCGGAAGAATTCCGTTGACCAGATATCCAGAACACGCGGTTCCCTAAGGAACGGCGCCACTTCACGCCGAGCCGATTCAACATCCAGTCGATCCACAGCTTGCAATAATCGAACATGCAATTCTTCAGCCGTCAGTGGCTTACCCGACGAATAATCACCGGTCTGCCGCATCCTTGACTCAAGGTGAGAAAGGCGCACCTCAGGATGATAACTTACATACCAGACAAGATCATACCAATCCCGGCCTTTGACCCTGGATTTCCAACGTCTGTAGAGAATCGCATGGAGTTTACCGGCAAAAAGATCCGGCAATCCATAAACCCGTATAGAAAACGGTACCGGTTGTAAAACATACTGCGTTTCTGTCTCAAATCCACCCGGAGGGTCGATATCCACTTCCAGCTTGATCTTTAGCGTCTTTTCAGGATGCAGACCTCTAATCAAATCCTCCGGAATCTCAATACTTATCAACTGCCTGTAAGTCGATGTCCTTAAAAAGGCTGACTCAATCGGTTTCAACTCATTCCGGGGTCGCGACTCAAATTCCACCTGAAACCCAAAACCGCTGATCTCGCGCTTAAGCGCCTCACCATAGCCACTCAAAGAGAATGATGGATCAGGCTGTAAAAGCGAAAAATCCAGATCTTCCGAATAACGGTCCAGACCATGCAACAGGCGGAGTGCGCTCCCGCCATAAAAGGCTGTTCGCTGGAAAAACTTGCAACGCCAGAGACCCAGAAGAGCAACGGATTGGAGTATTTCACGCAATGCATTGACATAATCGTTCCGGGTCCGGCATTGATAACTGTTCAGCATTGTACCAATAGCATCATGCATGGTGAACCCCCATGAATGTTTCAAGATACCGGATTAAATTATATATCTTCTGTGAATTGTATGACTCTGCGATTTTATGGAACCGAACCAGATCCAGGTTCCTGAGCATCTCCATTTCAATACGCAGATCATCCGTCAAATATGCCGCGAAACCGGATACACTACGCCCCTTAAAACGCCGGTCACTCCAAACGACATCAACCAACGCCTTTTCAGGGGAAGCGATCAGGAAATTCGTGGTTCCCGACGTTTCAATGATAGCACCGGGAAAATACCGGAAAACCACTCGATGCTTATAGGAAAACCGTCCCAATGGAGTATCAAAGAATTGAGTGCGTCCCGTGGTGATCGATGTCACTGTTTCCACTCGCTCAGGAATCAATCCATGATAATTTAAAGCATATTCCAGACTCACATACGAGGGTCCATAGATCAGGTTGGAAAGGTATTCCCGACTGATAATACCACGACGATTCACTTCGCCGGAACAGTACAATCCTTTTTTAATCCGGATTATAGATCCATCAGCCAGCATCCTTGTGATTTTATCCCGCGGCTTTCTGTAATGCGACAGGGCATCAATCAGCTGCTGGTAATCAAACACATCCCGGTTAATTGAGTGACGCCATTGCTCAATTGCCATGAGGAACCCCCTGTTACAACCAGTAAGTCCATGAATCGTGGACATACTATGCAAAAAACATCAAATAATCAAGAAGTAAACCGAAAAATAATCCGAAAAACAGAAGAATTAATTCATAATGAATCATCGGGGAAAGGGTGTCATCGACCCTCCCGGGTTATCAATTCTCAATTTTTCATTTTAAATTAACCGTTAGATAGACCCTATCCGAAAAGGTGTTTTTTCAATTCGGCACCTTCCAAATCACCGGCAGAGACGCCGGCGCCACCCTCTTTCCCCTATTTTTTTAAAAAAATAGGAAGGGTGGCGCCTGCCTCCGTGCAGGCGAAAAAAGTAAAATATAGGCAAAAAACCAATTTCAATACGTACAATTCACATAGGGAATAGACTATTATGTCTTTCTATTCCAGTCTTTACCCTTTTTGGATTCCCTCTAGATAGCCCTTCAAAGTACCGTCACCGGTCCAAAATCCGTCAGTGATACGGGATGTTCTCCATCGCCGGCCTGAACCGTTTCGGGATCCCCTACAATCAGAATGATCAAATCATCGGGATGAATGTATTTTTCGCCGGCAGCCTGCACCTGTTCCACTGTGCTGGTCAGGTATTTATCCTGCTGCAGGGTGTAGTGATCCAGAGGCAGTCCGAACATTTCCAGGGTGGCAAAGGTACCCATGGCGTCAAATTTTGTGTAAAAGTGTGATGCCAGTGAGTCTGCTTTGGCATCTTTTGCCAGCGTCATTTCTTCGGCAGACAGCGCTGTGGTGGCTGCACGCTTGAATTCTTCCAGAAAAATACTGATGGCAAACGCGGTTGAGACGGATTTTGTCTGGGTAGCGCCTACCAGCAATCCCCGATGCTCACCTTCAGCATCAAACCCGCCGTAGACGGAATATGCCAGTCCTTCATCGGACCGGACCCGGCGCATGAGTCGTGAACTGAAACTGCCGGCGCCCAGAATATACGACAGAATTTCCACGGTGGCATAATCGGGGTTTTTCAGAGCGATACCCGGGTGACCCATTTTGATAAATCCCTGGTTGAGATCCATGGGTTTAATGTATACCCCGGGTTTTGAAGCGGCTTTTTCCACCAGAATTTCCGGGAGCACCGGTGCTTTCCCCTTCCATTTCTTCAATGCTTTATTCAGGTCTTTGATCATGAGTTTCCGGTTAAAATCTCCGGACATGCTGAGCACGGCATTGCCGGGCACACACATTTTCCGGTGATGCGCTTTCAGATCATCCACGGTGAGAGAATCGATAATCTCCGGTGTCATTTCCCGGGCCAAAGGATGGGAATCCCCGTACATCAACGTGTTGAACGTCACATTTGTCATGTAATAGGGCGAGACCATCTGCTGCTGAAGATTCTTTTTAATTTCGATTTTTGATTTTTCCACGCCCAGAGTTTCAAATGCCGGATTCACCAGAATATCAGTCAGTATTTTTAATATGGATTCAGCATCCCGGCTGAGTCCGGATATGGAAATCCGTGTCATGAGAGTATCCGGTTCCACGGACATTTCGATACCCAGATAATCCAGTTCTTCCTGAAATTTTGCACCGGGCAGAGTTGTGGTGCCGCCATTAATGAGACTCCGGGCGGTCAATTCGCTTATCCCGGTTTTTTCCATGGGATCATACGCCTGTCCGGTGTGGATCAGAAGCGCGATATCGATAATGGGCAGGGTATGATCTTCGGCGATAAACGCCGGCATTACCTTGCCGATTACCGTTCGGAACGCTTTACCTTCCGGTTGCTGATAATTCAGTTCCGGGTATTCCAGATCCCGGGGATGTGCCGCCGGAAACACCGTGGAAACCGTCATGGCAAAAATCAATCCGGCGGCCAGAGTCACGGCGAAAATTCGATATGCATGTTTCATCCCGCTTTTCATTTCATTCACCCCCTGTTTCCTGTATGCCCACCACACGGTTTTCCCGCGTGAAATATGATGCGGCAACCCGCTGAACATCCGCCGCTGTTATGGCGCCCTGCCGGTTGTACATCCGGGCCAGATCCCGCCAGTCCCCGGTGGCAAACTGAACATTGGACAGGTATCCGGCGATCCGCCAGGGCTGCTGCAGGGACCGGAGAAACTGACTTTGCAGACTGTTCCGGCTCTTGATGAGTTCCCTGTCCGGGATCGCTCCCTGTATCAAAGATTCAATGACTTCGGTCATCCGGGTTTCCAGTTCATGGATATCCTTCCCGGATTCAGGATTAAGCACCGCCACCACTTCCATGACGCCATCAAAATACATGGGTTCCACGGAGGCGTATGCTTCAGATGCGATCCCGTCCTTTTCCACCAGTTCGCGGACCAGGCGACCGCTTCTGCCCGACAAGATTTCCCCGGCCACACGTAATGCCACAGAATCGTCGTGAGCCATCCGGGGAATATGGTAGTATATGGTCACTCTATTTTCAGATTCGCCGCCGGCATGGATCCGTTTTTCACACCGTTGCGGTGGTTCTCGTGTCCGTACCGGTTCCACGGGATCACCGGCGGGAATTCCACCGAAATACCGTTCTGCCATGGCAATGACATCATCGGGATTGAAATCTCCGACATAAATGGCCATGGCATTATTGGGGACGTAGTATTTCCGGTAATGTTCCATGAGATCATTATGGGTAATTTTTTGCAGATCAACGTCCCAGCCCAGGACATGCCATGAGTAAGGCGAGGCGGCATAAAACGTTGCCATAAGCTGTTCCCGGAAAAAGAATCCGGGACTGTTTTCCGATAATCGCCGTTCCTCCCGAACAACCTCTTTTTCCGTGTAAAACTCCCTGAATTGGCTGTTGACCATCCGGTCGGATTCCAGCATCATCTGGAGTTCAATTTTGTTTGCCGGAAGCGTCACATAGTATCCGGTAATATCCTGGCCGGTGGATGCATTGACGAAGGATGCGCCGGCTCCCAGGGTGAGTTCCCAGAATTCGTCTTTGACAATCACGTCTTTTTCCTTTGTAAACAGTGCATCCACTTCGGTTTCCCACAATTTTACTGCGTCTTCATCCGGTGTCCGGGACCAGAATTTTTCCCGGTATATTTTTGTTTTCAGTGCATTGATCCGGCTGTTTATCTCACGGTCCTGCTCGTAATCAGAAACACCCACCATTTTCGTTCCTTTGAACATCATATGCTCCAGAAGATGGGAGAGACCGGTGATTCCCGGCCGTTCCCGAACTGAACCCACGTTGTAATAGATGTTACAGAATGCCACCGGTGTGTCGTGGCGTTCCACCACCAGAATCCGAAACCCATTATCCAGGACCCGTTCCGTCACCTGACTTTCCAGATCCCATTCCGCCGAGACCCATGGTGTAACACTCATAATCAGTAACAGGAATGTAATTCCCGCCCATCCGGAATGATTCATGCGATATGTTTTCATATTTCCTTCCCGTGCTTTCATTGCGCCTCCCGCTTCCCGATTTTTTTTGTGCCCTTGATTGTAAAGACCCCTTGTATTTCATATCACCAATTATCAGAGGTTTGCTAAACCAAAACCGCGATCCATGGGTATCTCCCCAGACTCATCTCTATTTACGCATAAAGCAGACCGAATGTTTGAGTGATTTTAATTGGCCATTTCAATTGAAACGTGTTTTTACTTTAACTTTCAGCAGAAGATGTTTAATATAATGAGCAGGAAACGTTAATGAGTAGTTTACTGATTCTGAAAATCTCAAACCGGGGCGGTGTCAGCCGATCTTACCGGTTCCGCCATACCGGTGAATATGTATTCGGGCGAGCCCGGGACACCGATATCCGTCTGCCGGAGAATGATCCCTATATTTCCCGGCGCCATTTTGTTCTTCATTATGCCCCTGACAGCTCATCGGTGAAGAACCTGAGTCAAAAAAATCCGGTTCATGTCAACGGTCAGCCCGTGGATCAGATATCGCTAAAGCAGGATGATGTCATCGAAGCCGGGTATACAAAAATTGTGGTCAATCTGGTGCCGGTGGACAGTCAGTTTGTATCCTGTAACTGCGGTGCGGATCTGAGTTTACTTGCTGACAGTGACGGCCAGGCCCTGGACCTGGGAAAACATGTGGAATACCGGTGTCGGAATTGTATCCTGAAGACATACGGAAAACCTAAAGGCACCGTGGACGGTTACTGGATCCTGAAGTATCTCGGGGCCGGCGCCATGGGTAAAGTGTATCTCGTGTATCATCCGGAAACTGCACGGATACTGGCTATGAAACAGATTACGGAGGTTGCGGAAGCCCAGATGGTAAAACGGTTTCTTCGGGAAATCCGGATTCTCAGGGATCTGAGTCACGATAATCTCATCCAGTACGTGGACGGCAGTTCCGGTGACAAAAAACCGTATTTTGTCATGTCGTACGCAGACAGCGGCAACCTGCAGAGTCTCCTGTTCGACGAAGGTCCCATTCCCTACCCGGTGTCATTCCAACTGGTGGCGGACTCCCTGGACGGTCTGGACTACATTCACAAAAAAGGCATCATACACCGGGATCTCAAACCGGAAAATATTGTGCTCCATAAAACCGAGGGTTCCCTGGCGCCTAAAATCACGGATTTCGGGATCGCCAAAAAATACTCCAATGAAGAATGGACCATGCTCACCGGACAGAAACAGGTATTCGGCTCCATTTTTTTCATGTCACCCCAGCAGATTCTTGATTTCCAGAATGTCCGGGAAGCCGCGGATCTCTATTCCATCGGCGTCTCCCTCTATTACCTGGTGTCCGGACGATTCCCCTTTGATTACCCGTCTCCCTATGAAATCCGCAAGTATATCAAGGATCATAACCTGGTGGTGGGCAAGCTGTCGGAAGGGTTGAAACACATGGGTGAGGCCCGGTCACAGATCGCTGTCCTGGAGATGATCATCCGGAACGAACCCATTCCCATCCGTGAACGGCTGCCGGATTTACCCGAGGCCTGCGCAGAAGCCGTAGACCGGGCACTCCTCAAATCCGGGGACTGCCGATACACCTCGGCAGCGGAGTTTAGAGACGCGCTTCGGGAGTGTGTGTGAGGGGAACAGTGGGTTTTTGCGTGTACAGGTGTCATCCTCCGGTTTATCCGGGGGATCTCCGGGGTTCCGGAGGAACAGCCTTCTGATTTCGACGCAGTCGAAATCTCCTCGATGGTTGTTGGTGATAATATCTGACAGCCACCGGGGAAGTGAACAGCAGGGATGACAATAGCCTGGTCTGCTACGCCCTGGTTGGGATCGGGATGTGTGAAGAAGGAAGGGATGATTAGCCAATTCATAGTTTGCTTAGCAACTTGTCGTAATCGGAATGTCCGCCAATCCAGTACCAGATGATTTCATTGATCTTCACTATGCCGACAGCACGATAATCGATTGTAATTCGCACTGAATAAATTGGCATTGTCGAATGGATTCTTTTGAACCGTAAACTTGGATGATAGGGATCACTGCTGAAAAGCGCGTAGTTTTCTTTCGCCTTCTTCTTTATGGATTCGGTAATGCTGCGAAACCTCTCCTGAATTTATCCGTTGTGCGGGATATCACAATTTTGCAAGATCCATAAGTTCGGTTTTGCCAAGAGAATGCTCCTCCAACGCTTCATTTGCAAGGGACGACAACAGATCCTCCGATTCAAAAAACGTATGATCCCATTTCCGGTCAGACAGAAGTTCTTCAATTAACCATCTCATTCGGTCATCATTCGATGACCGAAACATTCAGAATTATGTTACCAGAAAGGGCTTATGTTGACGCTTCGACTGCGATCGATGTTGCTGCCGTGGCGGGGATTCATGGAATTCGCAAGGTGTTTCCCCGGTTGCCCTGAAGGGGCACAACATATCAGCCCGGGACGGAGTCCTGGGATTAAAATGTCACCAAAAACAAAGAGCCCTGTAAGGGCGAAACAATGAGACAAAATGAACCATGCGTGGTGTCTTCAATGGTCACGCTGTTGACGTTGTATCTTTATTTCCTTCTCTAAAATCTCCATTTTGCAGGCTTGACACTTCTTTGTTTTCTTAAGGATTACAGCCATTCGATAGACAATCGTCTCGCCACAATTGGGACATTTGGGTCGGTATGGCGCTATTTTAACTTCCCAGATTATTACGGGAACTCCAAAAGAGAGGGTAATGAAAATACATAAACCGAAGAATGTCAGATCCGTAAAAAAAGGGTTCAAAATTTCAGATTTGGTTGCACCTATGATTAACAAAACAAGAAATCCTGTCATTACAACATCATGACTCTTCTGAACCATTTTCCTGCAATTATTAGAAACGTATTCAAATCAGCTGTGAACTCTGAATTTTGATCTTTTTTCTCCTCATTGATTATTATCTTCCTCACCCGCTGCTCCTTTCACAATTTGATGTCGTTCAGCAGTGGTTCTGATATCATCCACACTCATTTCTGCAATACAAATACCGGATCCAACTCAATGGAATTCCCGGGGACATCCACGAACTGTTGGCGGATTCTCGGTGTTTCCCTTCAAATTCAACTTCAGTCGGATTACAACCCAAATGACGTGAAACACCTGTCATCCGAATATCATCTTGTGCCGCGACTTTCGAAGTTTTCATGCACGATAGACATTCGTTTATGTAAAAATTCAAACATGAAAACTTCGGTACCGGATCCGGCGAAATAAACCGAGGAAATCCCGGATGATAATACCGCGCGCCGAAGTAGTTAAGTTCGAGGTGTCGATCGAGTTCCTTATTGGTGAAGTTTATATTGAAGTTTGTTTCCGGTGAATCTTCACTGACATTATTCAGTTCTTGGCCGAAAGGAAGAACTTCATTGACTTCAGCAGACTGAGGGTTGGGCCACACCACATCGCACTGATCATTGATCAGCAATTTGGTCGTTCCCTCGGGTTTTGGAAAGTTGAGTTTGCTCCTATCGAATTCTTCCAATGGCGTAACGCTGATCTGATGCTCTGCCCCGTTAAATATGAGAATGTCCGGATCTTGTGATGTTGCACAGCAGATCCACTGGGAAAACACGAAATACACGCCCAAAATCACTGCATTTAACGGTACAATTCTACGATTCAATTCCCGTCACTCCTCGTAACCCAGGCCGTTATCGAATGGCATTCGGGGCGCACCCTCAGGGCCACACTTCTTGCCTGAGGGGACTGTGGTTGGACCGCCTCGGCAATATTTCTCCTCACACCACGGAAAATCCTTCAATCCCCCGTATAACCATTGTGAAACTAAAAAGAGACAGGAGGTTGATCATGAAAAAAACGTGGATGGGAATTTTCATTTTCACATTCGTTAGTTGTGGGTTTGCCTACGACTGGGAGGTAGTGAGACGTCCCTTAGAGGATTGGCACACCGCGGCGTTAAGTTCACCGGATACTCTCTGGCTGGCGGGACACAAGTCCGTTACACGGTTTGATGGTGAGTATTTCTGTTATTATCCTTCCGGAGACTATTATTCGCCCCGGATTTTCTCTTTTAGAGACGGCACTGTCTGGAAAATAGAGGGACATGACTATTCCAGTCTCGCTCCCGGAGAGAGTGATTTTAAACCTCTGAACTACGGCGTTTATGACGAAAACTTATCCACTCTGGCGCCAGGTCATGATGACACTCTCTGGCTCAGCGAGAGCTACTGGTATGGTTCGGAGCATCATGTTTATGAACACACCTGGCTGCGAAGACTGGATGTGAACGGCAGAATCCTGAATCAATTCCGCATTGAAGAGGAAATTCGTTTTAAAGATCTGGCGGCAGATGAATCCGGAGAAGTCCGATTGATCACTGAATGTGATGTCTATCATTTTCTGGAGCCGGAAGATTCCGGGCAAGCCTGCGGGGAAATGATCGGGATAGAATATTCGAAGGAATCGGGGTGGTGGCTTTGCACCACTTACCAGCTGCTGCATCTGGAGGAGGAAGGATGGGCCGCGGTCTACAGCCTGTCCGGTGAAACTTTTACGGATCTAATCGTTCCGGATACCGGGTTACCCCTGCTGGTGCTGGCTGACAGCGGCTATTTCACGCTCTACGAGTATCGGGATGAGGCGTTGAACCCGCTGCACTCCAGACAGTGGGGAGCCATCAATCTCGACCGAGGTTATGAAGATACGATTCTCATCACCTGGCCTGATCTTTCGATAACCGCTCTCAATACCAGCAGCAGCGACTGGAACACTGTGCTGGAGCCTGTGATTACATCACGGTGGAATGCGGTCTCTGCTACGGCGAAAAATGACGTCTGGACCGTGGGAAACGACCGACTGATCCGCCACTGGAATGGCGAGGAGTGGGAATACCACCATGCGAGCCGGGATTATCATCTCATCAGATCCGACAGTGAAGGACACGTCTGGATGGCCGGGAAGGGCGGATATCTTTTCTCCCGGTGGTACAACGATTCCTTCCACTATGAAGAATACGACGACTATGGGACCGGCTGGGACGTGGACGATCTCTGCATCATGAACGACGGAGGTGTCATCGGAGCTGCCGGAGGATTGATCTTCCGGATGTATAGTAATCCCTGGTATGATACTTACCGTACTGAAACAGTAACTCTGGATACGGTGGAATACGCTTTTGCGGCAACCCCGGATGGTGTCCGAGGACTGGTCTCTCCCCGACGGCACGGGTTTACCAACAACAAATGTTCCATGGACATGAAATATTTCGATGGATACGTCTGGATGGATCTGCCAGTCCCGGTTGCTCCTAATTTTCTTCTGCCCCGCAACTGCATCGGAATGGATGCCCTGGACGATAATCGATCGGTTGTCGCGGCCTGGTCGGATGATGATATGATGTTCCGGGACCAGCCGGAGACCGAACTCTGGAAATGGGATATTATACAGGGTTGGAGCCATCTTTTCACCCTTTATCCCGAACAGGTTCACACCCGAATGCGAGCCGGTGAAGGACTCATCTGGCTCTTCAGCGAGAACAACATCTGTGACATTTACACTCCCCAGGGAGTTTTCCTGGATACCTGGGTTCCTCCTTTCGAGATGGCGATGACGGATTTTGGCATCTCCTCCGACGGTTACGCCTGGATGGTGGGGGAAAACGGAGCTACCCTCACCGCCCCAATCCCCAGGTTTCAGCCCGGTTTAAATGATTCCGAATATTCCTCCGGGGAAACTCTGAACTTGAATCTTGAGCTGATCAATCCCGGTCCGGAGATCCCAGTGACGATTTATCTGGCCTTCTCAATAGGGTCCAACTACTGGTTTTTCAACGAATACGGATCCTTTTCCACCGAACCTGCTGGTTTCGAGATCCTTTTCCCGGAAAGCACCACCGTCAGAGGAGAATTCCTCACCCTCACCCTGCCGGATCTCGAACTCCACGCCGCATTCCACTCCCTGATGATCACCGAAGAAGGCGCTGTCCTGGATTATGGACGAGTGGATTTTTCAGTGGGGGGTTAGGATAAGTTTAAGGCAACCTCTAGCCCATTTCCATGAATCGAATGCACCATCTGGGTTAAACCGATTAATGGGATCATTTCTGCGATATAAATACCGGCTCCCTTGGAATCGAATAGAGGAAAAGACGAATGGACGAATAGACGAGCCGGCGGTCACCAGCATTTTTGCGGAACCGAGGTGATCGGGGAGAGGAAAGGAGGAATGGACGAGAGGACGAATAGAGGAATAGATGAAATGGATTTTTCATCCACATAGCCCGACACCGCCGGTACCATCCAGAAGATCAGAACGATCAGAAACAAGGTTGACGGTGTGTTGGATTCGAATCATGGACCCATTGTGGCGGTGATTCACCGAATTCGCAAGGTGTTTCCCCGATTGCCCTGAAGGGGCACAACATATCAGCCCGGGACGGAGTTCCGCGGAGTCCCGGGTATAAAATGATGATACCTGTTCCAAGTCCTGTAAGGACGCAACATCTTCTACCGCAACACCGACCGGTTTCGGCTTGTTACCTTGATTTGGGTTTTGCCTGGTATAACCCGGGGGGAGTTGGTTTAAATGGTTTTTTTGGCCAGTCACTGACTGCGGCCTGTCCCGACGTAGTCCCGCTGAAGTTCGCAGAACGTAAGCGGACGGAGTCGGAAGCGGCTGTGGCAAGTGAATATTGAGGAAATGGCATATCGTAGGATGAGTCGAAAAATCGGGTGGCAGGTTCATAACCGTACCTTTTGGTTCAAATGGATCCGTTGGTCTTAAATCGAAGCTGACTCACCAAGCCATTGACTGCGCCTGTCTGCCGTAGCTGGAACAGCGAAGGATGAAGCTTGCGAAACAGCTTGGGCGATGTTACGGGTATGCTCAAAATATAGTTCATTCCAATTCATGGGTGAATTTGTCTGCAATAATTATTATAACATCGCCACTCTGCATTTCGATTTCTAATCGAGACACCTCTGAATCCGATAAAATCACTCCGTTTACAGAGATGCTTCTTCCCCAAGGCAATTCTCTAGGACACACAAGTTTCTTCGCACCATAAGCAACGATTCTTACTTTTCTGTAATCACCAATATGTGCTGCAAAATTTAGAGAGACAAGACCTGAAGCCCACTCGAATTCTATGGATATAAGAGTTGCGTCATGAAGCTTTCCAAAAATATTAATTTCATTCTCCATCAGTTGGATCCTTAAGAAGATCAACAAGTATAGGTAAGTGGGCAGCAGGATTGTCTACCCCACCGCCGGTACCATCCAGAAGATCAGAACGATCAGAAACAAGGTTGACGGTGTGTTGGATTCGAATCATGGACCCATTGTGGCGGTGATTCACCGAATTCGCAAGGTGTTTCCCCGATTGCCCTGAAGGGGCACAACATATCAGCCCGGGACGGAGTTCTGCGGAGTCCCGGGTATAAAATGACGATACCAGTTCCAAGTCCTGTAAGGACGCAACATGATTGCACAGCATTATGGTATCCTTTCATCTCGGTTGCCAACGTTTAAGGATAACCGGCAGAGGGTTCGTTTTGATTTTTCTGAATCACTATTTTTCTGTCCGGTTCATCCGATTGTTAACTGTCCTTCTCTTTGTCTTTCCCAAAATTCTCCGGATTGTTTTCATCATCCAACCAGTTTTTCGGATTATCCAAAATGTAATTTCTGATCCGGTTCAAATCGTTTTCGTTTCGAATAATCTGATCGTGATAATTTCTCTGCCAGATTTTTCCGATTTCATCCAATTTATTTTCCTTGATACATGTCAAATTATCAAGAACACATCTGGATTTGAACGAACCTATGACGGATCCTAACGTCAATGGAGGGGCGTCGCTTGCCGGCGCCCTTTCGGATGCGGCATCTTCTTTGTTTACGGATTTGATTATCAATATCCCATGAAAATGGTTTGGTATTATAACGTATTCATCAATGTCAACATTGGGAAAAATGTTGGGTAGTTCATTCCAATTTCGATCGATAATCTCACCAATCCGGGTTAAAACAGGGGTTGCCGCATCATTGAGGGTAGGGGCAAGCCCTACCCCTCCATTGTCCTTGATTTTTACCAAAAGGGGTTTGCGATCCCGGGTACAAATCGTTATGTAATATATGCCATTTTGGGAATAATCATACCCTTTTAATCGATTGGATTTCCGCTTGTGCCTTTCAGGATCATATCCCATTCAATCACGACCTTGGACAGTTAACAACTACAAATCCGTGATGAAAGGGACCGCTCAATCGCCACCCCCCCTCACACTTCCCCCATGGCTTTTTAGCGTTCACCAGCGCTGTAAATAGGATATGTTTGGGCAGGAATCCCAAATTTGTATTGCGAGACAGCGATTTGTGCTTCAGCCTGTTTCTCAAAATGCTGTGCATGATAAAAGATTAAACTATCATTCCCATCTGGATCTAATCGATTCCATGATGGTGATGAAGAAGGAAGGGATGATTAGCCGATTCATAGTTTGCTTAGCAACTTGTCGTAATCGGAGTGTCCGCCAATCCAGTACCAGATGATTTCATTGTTCTTCACTATGCCGACAGCACGATAATCGATTGAAATTCGCACTGAATAAATTGGCATTGTCGAATGGATCCTTTTGAACCGTAAACTTGGATGATAGGGATCACTGCTGAAAAGCGCGTAGTTTTCTTTCGCCTTCTTCTTTACGGAATCCGGCAATGCTGCGAAACCTCTCCTGAATTTATCCGTTGTGCGGGATATCACAATTTTTCAAAATCCATAAGTTCGGTTTTGCCAAGAGAATGCTCCTCCAACGCTTCATTTGCAAGGGACGACAACAGATCCTCCGATTCAGAAAACGTATGATCCCATTTCCGGTCAGACAGAAGTTCTTCAATTAACCATCTCGCAATTTTGTTCTGATCAAGTTCTGGAAGCTTTGTCAGCTCAGATATTGCCTGTTCCAATAGTTGTGTCATTTTCAAGCCCTCGTCGTTTAATGTTCGCAATTTTATTATAACAAAACCATCTCATTCGGTCATCATTCGAGACCGAAACATTCAGAATTATGTTACCAGAAAGGGCTTATGTTGACGCTTCGACTGCGATCGATGTTGCTGCCGTGGCGGGGATTCATGGAATTCGCAAGGTGTTTCCCCGGTTGCCCTGAAGGGGCACAACATATCAGCCCAGGACGGAGCTCTGCGGAGTCCCGGGTATAAAATGATGATACGAGTTCCAAGTCCTGTAAGGACGCAACATGATTGCACAGCATTATGGT
>SWBX01006750.1_pt1 | contig 28271 bp, 18 predicted proteins | sample 4693051 | NCBI WGS metagenome assembly SWBX01 (sample SAMN10267272, study PRJNA491770) | bioreactor metagenome | isolation source: DHS bioreactor inoculated with marine | place: Japan: Omine Ridge, Nankai Trough | reverse complement strand
AAAAACGACGTTGTAAGCGGCGCCGGCATTCGCGAGCCGGCAGACCTGTTGATTAATCTGGAACAAAAGAAAAAAAACGATGAAATTGAATCTGGAAAAAATGAATGGCTATAGCGTTCTTTTTATTCAAGCTGAAAGAATAGACGCCCATAATTCAGGGGAATTGAAGGAATATATTCTGGACATGATTGAGCAGGGCGAGATAAATATAATCGTCCAATTGGAGCTTGTACGGTTTATCGACAGCTCCGGACTGGGCGCTTTATTGTCCGGCTATAAAAACACGGCCGCCAGATCAGGTAAACTCGCTTTATCCAATTTGCAGCCGCAAGTGTTGTCGATGTTTGAATTGACCCGATTAAACCGGGTTTTTGAAATTTATGCCGATTTAAATGAGGCATTTGAAAATGAACCGTAGAGGCTTTGTATGTGCAGTTCGGATATTCAGGTTGACGTAATCATTCCGACACAGACCAAATATCTGGATTTGATCGGTAGTATAGGGGAGCGCATAGGCAAGGATCTGGAAACCTTTGAGGGCGACCGGGAAGCCTTGGCTTATCATTTAAACCTGGTGCTGACCGAAGCGACCATCAATGCCATCAAGCATGCCAATTATAAAAATACCGAGGACACGGTCCGGATAACGATACAAATTCAGGAGGACGCCGTTATCATCAAGGTTTACGATCATGGCCAGGGCTTTGATCTGGAAAATGTGCCGATACCGGATTTTGAGAATCCCAAGGAGGGCGGCATGGGCATCTTTTTTATCAAGACCTTGATGGATTCGGTGACGTACACGCGGCAGGATGACTGCAATGTGCTAGAGATTGTCAAATACCTGAAATGAGACTGGATCGTTGGATATATTGCTGACAAGTGATGACCGAGAGGTCAAAGGGACGCGGCAACGGCAGCAAATAGTGGCCGTTCAGCATCTTCTTGATACCCATAAGAACTATCAAAAACGCCGGCTTTTAAGAAAGCTGGCGGATTATCTGCTGTTCCCGGACAGTTATCTGATCACGCTTCCGGTCCCGTTGCTGGCCGATTTGATCGACCAGACGCTGGAATTTATCGAATCGAGGACCGAAACCGCCGCGATAAAAACCATTCCGCTGGACAGTAACGACAGCCGGCTGTTGCTGGTCAATTGCCAGAATGTCCCGCATGTCGTGGATTCGATCATGGCTTTGCAGGCCAAGCTGGACATCGCTATCGAGCTGCTGGCGCATCCGGTTTTAAGCGTCAGGCGTCATGAAAACCACGTGTTGTATCTGGAAAACGAGGTGATCTCGGGCGGCAGCGAATTGCTGATTGTCATCCGGCTGGATTATATCGATGAACAGAGTGATGCCCTGCTGCTGCAGGGTATTTCCAGGGCGATTACCGCGGCATTGAAAGTCGACCGCAGCCGTGCAGGGATTCATGAGCAACTGAACGGGCTGAAACAAATCGCCTCGCTAAAGAAATACGCCGATTTTATCGACTGGCTCAAGGACGAGGCGTTCATCTTTGTCGCCTGCCAGCAGTTTTCCTCGGAGCTGCCCGAGCAGGACATGATAAAGCGCGCCGAAGACGCGTTAACCGATATTGCGCCTTATGCCTGTTATGATGCCGATTTTCCCTGTTGTCTGAAAAAACTGCTGGCCCGGCAAACCGACGTTATCGTTGAATCCATTCCGGTCATCAGCCCGATTGTCCGCGCCCAGCCGCTGGTTTATATAGGTTTCCGGCAAGCCGGTGCGGATGGCTCATGGGTCGAGCAGAGTTTTTTCGGCCTGTTTGACGAAGTGGAGCTGAACGGGACCATCAGCACGATTCCCGCGCTGAGCGAAAAAATCAACCAGACGTTGCATGCCATAAAGGTGTACCGGGACAGCCATGAATATTTCCAGCTCAAGGAAATATTCGATTTGTTCCCGAAAATCGAAGCCTTCCTGTCCAGCGACATCCAATTGCACTTAATCGCGCAGTCGCTGAAACGCTATCTTTACCGTCCTGAAATCATCAAATTGCTGATCCTGACAAGCGCGAGCCCGAACAGGATATCCGCCCTGATTGTCGTTCCGGTCGTGCTTTATAAAGACGGTATCGAGACCCGGCTGTACGAGCTATTGTGCAAGGAACTGGCCAGTCGCCTGGAGTCCAGCCGAAAAACCATTCCGGGCGGCAATTATATCGGCCTGCAACTGGTGCTGACTCCCGAACAGGATCTGACCACGATCAACGTCGACAAGCTGGACGGACAGTTAAACCGTCTGGCACGGCCCTGGTCGGTATCCTTCATGCGGCTGGTGGAACGGGTCTTCGGCGGGAAAACCAACGGCCGGCTGTGGCAGAAATACCCGTCGCTGTTTTCCGCCGAGTACCAGACGCGGGTGTCGCCGCGCTATGCGATCAAGGATATTTTGCAGCTAAAACAGGTGCTGGCGTCAGGCAATCAACGCGTCAGTCTGTTGGGCCCTTATCGGGAAACGGAACATTACCGGCTGCATTTTTACAGCCGGCAGGAACGCTTTCTCGACGAGTATATCCCGGTGCTGGAAAACATGAGCCTGAGGGTCATGGACCAGGTACAGTTTAACGTTACGCTGGAAGGCAGTCCGCTGTTTATCAAAAGCTTTACCATCAAGGCCGCCAAGGATCATGGCGTCAGCTTCAATCGACTGAAATGCCGCATGCTGGAGTGCATTCAGGCGATACTGGACGGCAAGGCCGAAAACGATGCGCTCAACAGTCTGCTGATCATGACCGGCATGGACTGGCAGGATATCGACGTGCTCAGGGCTTATCGCAATTATTATCTGCAACTGGGCTATCAAACCACGATAGCCAGCCTGCATCGAGCCCTGCTGAACAATCCGCGGGTTGCGCATTACCTGTTCAAATATTTCGAAGCCCGCTTCAGGCCCGATCCGGCCTGGCATGATTTCATGCTCAGGGAAGACCAGGTGTTGTTTCCGTTGCGCCTGCGGTTATTGGAAGGCATCGAATCGGTGTCCAATATCAACGACGATCGGATCTTGCGTACGCTGTTCAATCTGATCGACGCGACCATGCGCAGTAATTTTCACCTGCGACGCAATCGGCCGGATTATTTTATCGCCTTTAAAATCAACAGTCTCGGCATCATCGACATGCCGCCCCCCAGGCCACAGCATGAAATTTACGTGCATGCGTTCGATATGGAAGGCATCCATTTGCGCGGCGGCAAGATTTCCCGCGGCGGCATACGCTGGTCCGACCGTCCCGACGATTTCAGGACCGAGATTCTGGGGCTGATGCAGACCCAGATCAGCAAAAACGCGCTGATTGTCCCGACCGGCGCGAAGGGCGGGTTTGTCGTCAAGAAAAACGGTGGGCCGTTTGACCTGAAAGCGGCCGGCAAAAAAGCCTATATCACCTTGATACGCGGTCTGCTCGATTTAACCGATAATTATGATGAGGAGCAGCAGGTCGTCAGGCCGGCAGGACTCGTGACTTATGATGACGCGGACCCGTATCTGGTCGTGGCCGCCGACAAGGGCACGGCGCAGTTTTCGGATACCGCCAACGCGGTCTCGGAAGACTACCGGTTCTGGCTCGGCGATGCCTTCGCCAGCGGGGGTTCCCGGGGATATAACCATAAGGCCCTGGGTATTACCGCACGCGGCGCCTGGGAATGCGTCAAACGCCATTTCCGCGAGTTGGGCAAGGATATCCAGAAAGAGCCGTTCACGGTGGTCGGCATCGGCAGCATGGACGGCGACGTGTTCGGCAACGGCATGCTGCTGTCGCCGTGCATCCGCTTGCTGGCCGCCTTCAGCGGGCAGCATATCTTTATCGATCCCGATCCGATGCCGGGCGATGCGCCGTTCAACGAGCGCAAGCGCCTGTTCGAACTGCCCGGGTCGAGCTGGGACGATTACGACCGCCTCCTGATCTCCAAGGGCGGCGGCGTCTATCCGCGCTCGGCCAAGGATATTCCAATCTCCGCCGAGCTGAGAAAATGGCTGGGCGTGCGCTACCGCACCCTGGACGGCGAATCGCTGATCCGCTACCTGCTGGCCGCGCCGGTCGAGTTGTTGTGGCTGGGCGGTATCGGCACTTACGTGAAAGCCGGCACGGAAAAGCACGAGGACGTTGGCGACCGCGCCAATGACGCCGTGCGCGTGGATGCGGCGGAACTTGGCGCGCGCGTGGTCGGCGAGGGCGCCAATTTGGGTTTTACCCAGAAGGCGCGCATTGAATACAGCCTGAAAGGCGGCCATATCAACACCGATGCGGTCGATAATTCGGCAGGCGTCGATGCCTCCGACCATGAAGTCAATTTGAAAATTCTGCTGACGGGATTGCAAAAGAAAAGCGTCATCAGCGATTATCAGCAGTTGTTCGTCAGCATGACCGATGAGGTCTGCCAATTGGTTTTAGCCAATAATTACGCCCAGAGTCTTTGCCTGTCGCTCGATGTGCGGCGCTGCGCCGAGAACCCGATGATTTTCCTGCAACTGGCCGAACGCCTGGAAGCCGCCGGCATTTTCGACAGGGCGGTCGAATCCTTTCCGCAAACCAAGCCGGTATTAGCCCGGCCGAAACAAACCCTGACCCGGCCGGAACTGGCCGTATTGATGGCGGCCGCTAAAATGCAGTTGACCCAGCAGATACAGGACCGGATCGTTTTGCTGGAAGAGGGATGTTGTGACTGTTACCTGCAGGCCTATTTTCCCGAACAGGTCAATGAGCGCTATAAAGAGCACCTGTCCGAGCATGCGCTGGCTAACGAAATCAAGTCGACCTTCATCAGCAATAAAATCATCAATCAGGCCGGGTGCGGTTTTTTAAGTCTCGATATCGACAGGCAAAACATCAATACCATGGATAATGTCACCTGTTACCTGACTTTTGACCGGGTGCTGGACGGCGATGCTTTCCGGCGGGCGGTTTATGCGCTGGACAATCGGCTGGATGCCGAGAGGCAGTACGCGCTGTTGCGGGAGCTGGAAAACATTCTGGCCGGTTTCTGTCGCTGGGCATTGATCCATGGCAGAAAAATCCGGCCGACCCAGCGGACCATTAGCGACTATTGCCGTTATTTGATCGAATATGAAACGCATTTTAACGAATCCGGCCTTGTCGAAACCGAGCCATTCAAAGCGCGGTTTGACGACTACCGGCAGCAAGGCGTGCCCGACACGCTCGCGCGGCGCATCCTGTTGATCGGCAGTCTTGAGGATTTTCCGCTGATCGTATCGCTGTCCGTCGAAACAGGGCAGGGATTTATTGCCGTCCTGAAGCTGTTCAATGATATCAGCGCCTATCTGGGGCTCGATGGCATCCAGGCGCAATTGGCGGCGATGCCCCTGCATGACTATTGGGAGCGACGAGTCGCCAGTGATTTAAAGGAAGGCATGAAGCGCACGGTAGGCAAGCTGGTCAAGGCCATGGCGGCCGAAAAAACTGAAACCTGCACCGCATACTTCGAACAGCCGCGCGAAAAGCAGAAAGTCAACCGCTACCGGCGCATCTATCTGGAAATCAACGCGGTCCCGCCGCTCAATCTGCTGCCTTATATCGCTTTGAACAGGGAACTGGAAAGCCTGGTTAATAATCAACAGGGGCCGGCTTGACAGGTCAGTAAGGATTTGGTCATAAATAATTTACCTGTTTAAACATAGGATGCGCCGACGACAGGAGGCGCACTTGTGCCCTTTAGGGTATCGTTCGCGAGCGATGCGTTTCACTGCGTCGCCTAGAGCGCCTACTTTTGGTCTGCACATCCTATGCAGGATCCCAGTTTCAGGAAGTCATTTTTAGCCAAATCCTAACCCGACCTACGGAGCCATGAGATTTGATCTGCAATGAATAATTTTAGCGATAGCGTAACCGGACAATAGTCATGCAATACCGACGCGCATTCATTCCAGGAGGGAGTTATTTCTTTACCGTAGTCACGGAAAATCGCAGACCGGTGTTTAACAACGCGGCAATGGTCGAAGTCCTGCGCGACGCATTTCTCAACGTACGCAAATCCCGCCCGTTCGAGATCGACGCGATGGTAGTAATGCCGGATCATTTACATTGCTTGTGGACATTGCCGCCCGGCGATAGCCATTACGCTACCCGCTGGTGCATGATCAAAACCTGATTTACCAAACATTGCGATCCGGCATTGCGGCGATACGCGACGAAACCGATTTTCAGCGCCATGTCGATTACATCCATTACAACCCGGTCAAACACGGTTTGGCGTCATCGCCAATCGATTGGCCGTATTCCAGTTTTCGCCGCTATGTTGAAGCAGGCACATATCCGCCCGATTGGGGGCGAGACGGCATTGATTACGAAGGTATAGGTCATGAATAAACAGTAGGTCGGGTTAGCCTTTGGCGTAACCCGACGGATCGAAGCCAAGTGGGCGCAGCCGGGCACGAAAGTGTCGGGTTACGCTGCGCTAACCCGACCTACGGAGCTTCATTCACTAAAATCCGTCGATTCATTACACGGCCGAAAAGGTATGCGATGTATACCCTACGGCCTTGCTATTGATCGGGTTCACCTTTTATACCCTAAACTGATTAAAAGCGCTTTTTCCTGCCTCAATCGTTTCAGGCTGCAATTCGGCCGGTGTTTAATGACGATCGGGTTAATAGTTATGCAATATCTACCTTGATACTATTCTTAATCTCGCCGGGTTAAGTTCGAATTAAGTTTTCAGGATGACAATATATTCAAATAACTCGGATTAAGTATTATCGGGTTATTGGATATATAAAATGTTTTTAAAATAATAATGTTCAGTAAATAAAATAATATGAAAAAAGTAATAAAATTATCAATAATCACCCTGGCTTTCAGTCTGGTTACAGCTTGCGCAACGACTTCGGATGTAGAAAACCTGCAGTCGCAGGTTGATGGCTTGAATGCTTCCGTTCAACAGGCATCGACTGATGCGGCCAATGCTCAAACTGCCGCGGCTGACGCGGCCGCAAGGGCCGGAGCCGCAGAAGCCGCCGCCAATCGGGCTGCCGAATTGGCCCAAGATACCAACAGCAAGCTGGATAATAATTTCAGACGCTCAATGATGAAATAATCACTTTTTACCAGAGTGGAAAATCGCCCGGCGGGGAAACTCCCGGGCTTTTTGGCGTTTATATTTTCAATTTACCGACCATGCCAGTCATCCGGCCCCCCACGGTGAAACCATGCAATCTCGGCTCCGTTCAAGCACTCGCCTTTTGATAGGCAAACGCCGGCAATATGATCAGCGTGCAAATAATCATCAGGATCAAACCGATGGCCAGCAGTTGCCCCATGCTCGCCAGACCCAGGTGCGGCGTGAACGCCATGCTGACCAGACTGCAGAGCGTGGTCATTTCCCCGAACACCACGCCTCTGGCCGTGCTGGTATTCAATACGCTGTCTTCCTGATCGGGATTGCGCAGGCGGTTGACAATATAGATGCCGGCATCGACGCCGAGTCCGAAAAGCAGCGGGATGACGATGATATTGGCGAAATTGAACGGATTGTCCATGATCACCGTCGAGGCGCCGGTCAGGATGCCGGTCATCAGCAGGGGCAGGAGAATCAGCAGGGTATCCTTGATGTTGCGCTGGGTAAGCAGCAATACCAGGACGATGGCCGCCAGCGCGCTGATCAGTGCCTGCCGAAAGGCTTGCACGATCGCATTGCCCGACTCCAGGTAAATGACCGGCAAACCCGTGGCATCGGGCGCCAGCTGCCGGACTTCGTTGACGAACTCGCGCAGATTGTTCTCATCATTCAGATCCTTGCGGGGCGTGATCATAACCCGGTAAACGCCGTTTTCACTGAGCCAGCGTTCGGTCAGGTCCGGCGGCAGCGTCTCGAGCGTGACAGGCCCCGCATCAAGTCCTTCAAGCAGCGTGTTCATGGTATCGGGCAGGGTATCGAGCAGGCTGAACTGCAATTGCTCCAGCCTTGCCTTTTTTTCCGGCCCGGATTCGGATTGCAGTTCGGCCAGCAGCGAGACCAGGTCTTCGCGCAGCCGGCTCAGGTTCGCCGACAGCTCACTGCCCGGCTCGTTCGCCAAATGCCGGTCTATGGCCTGCCGGAATTGTTCCAGCTCTGCCATGGTATCTTCGACGCTGACCTGCCGCGGGGCGGGGAAGGCGGTCAGCTGGAGCCCCATCACTAAAGCCAGATCCTCGATGATGGCCAGCTTGGCATCCTGATTATCGGGAATATAGTCGACAATCGTGATCGCATTCTCGACCGATTCCAGTCGCTTCAGCTTTCGGGCCTTGGCGAACGCCTCCGCTTTGTTTTCGCTCAACACTGTCAGCGTCATTGGCGACTCATCCTTAGCGGTCAGCAGTTCCCTGAACGTGGCGACCGACTCGGTGTCGGGGGCGCGCAAGTTGATCGGATTGATGTCGAACCGGGCCTGGGTCAGCAGGGCCAGGCCGGCAAGTGTCAATGCGGCCGCTGTCCATTTGATCAGGGTTGCATGCCGCATCGGGATGCGGTAAACCCAATCCGGAAACAGACTCTCGGATTTCGCGGCGGGCGTTAGTTTCGGCGGAAACAGCAGCAACAGCGCCGTCAGCGCCGTAAATGTAATCAGCAGCGAGATAAAGATGCCCACGCCGGAGATGATGCCCAGCTCCGAGACGCCGGTGTAGGCAGTCGGGACGAAGGCAAAGAAGCCTGTCGCGCCGGTGATCGCGCACAGGGTAATGGAGGGACCGACTTTGCGCACGGCACTGATCAGCGCCTGTTGCCGGGACGGTTGCTGGCGCAGCAATTCCCGATAGCGCAGGGATAATTGAACCGCGTAATCGTCGCCGATGCCGATATACAAAGTCGCAAAGGCGATGGAAATGATATTCAAATGCCCGATGGCAAGCGTGGCAAAGCCGGCAGTCAGAATCAGCCCCATCAGTATGACGCTGAGCGTGACCAGCATCATTTTTACCGACCGATAACCGGTCATTAAAGTCAGGGAGACCAGAATAAAGGAAAACAGCGAGGCTATTTCGGCGCTGTAGGTCACCGTGGCCAATTCGTCGTGTTCCAGCACGACTTCGCCGGTCAGGCGGATGCTGACTCCCGGCAGATCTTGTTTGGCCTTTTCCACAATAGCCCGCACCGCTTCCACCGATTTTTCGGCCGGCGTCAGCTCGGTGAAGTCCAGTGTAGGCTGGACCAGGATGAAGCGCCGGGTGCTCAACAGTTCCTGGTCCGCTTCTCCAATCATCATCTGCTGCCAGGACAGCCGATAGGATTTATTGTCCAGCACGGCCCGGACTGCCAGGCGAATTTTATCGAGCAAGGGATTCAGGTCGACCGGCAGTTCACGCTCGTCCGTGGTAATGGCCTGTTCGAGAATGGACAGCAAACTTTTCAGGCTGTTGTCCCTGGACAGCGTGCCGATGAAAGGTTGGGCTTCGGCCAGCTTGGCGGCCAGATCCTCGAGCTCGTCCAGGTCGAGGTAAAGCAGGCCGTGCCGGTCGAAAAATTCCCCGGCGCCGGGGATGTAGATCGATTCTATCCGCTGTTTTTCGTTGCCAAACTGTGTGTCCAGGTAATTAACCGCGCGAGTGGCCTGTTCCGGCGTTAGGGCGTCGACAACGACCAGGATGGCCTGGTCATCCTGCGGAAAAGCCTCGATGAAGCGTTCCCGGTTTTGCAGAAAGGGCAGTTCCTCCGACAGTATTTTGGTGGTATCGGTATCGATGCCCAGATTTCGGACCGTATAAAACAGGCTGGCTCCGCAGGCCAGGAGGATCAGCAGAAGCAGCGTCTTCGGGTGACGCAACACGCCGGTTTCCAGTTTGACCAGAAATGCACTGTAAACTTCGGGAATTCTCTTCATGCTTCACCTCTGTTTTCATATCGGTGAGTATCATAAGGACTGTCGCCTTTAGACTGCGAAATCCTGATTGGTGTTACGCATGGGCTGTTTTTAATTTCGTGTCCCGCAGGTGATTCTTTGTTAACCGGTCTCGATTAACCCGCAACATCAAACAGGGCGGCAGCGCTTTTTTGCCCGCCATGAGCGATATTGGCGGGTTAGTGTCTTATCTGAAAAACTGATGTTACGCAGCCAGTTAAAGTTAGATCGATTTAATTAAGGTGTCGCTAGCGCGACGGTTTGATTTAATCGGGTTTATCGCACCCGAAGGCGAGTTACTTTCTTTTGCGCGGCCAAAAGAAAGTAACCAAAGACAAATCTGCCTGGAGCAGATTTGGATGCGAAGCACGCGCAGCGTGAGTGCCTGGATGGCACGAGTCAGCAGGCCGCCCGGTTGCCGCTTGCTTCCTGTGCTCCTCGCTCTTGTGCCCCTTGCGGGTATTCGCCGCGGGTTGCCAAAAGGGACTCCTGTCCCTTTGGCAACGCGCTTCATCCCTGAAGCGCCCCTTCGGGCTATTCTCGGCGAAAGCTGCGGTGCTCGGCGCGGCAAACGGGATGAAACCGCCCGTCCGGAACATCAGTGAAAAATCCCGTCAGTCATGCGCCCTGTAGGCAAACGCCGGCAGTATGATCAGTGTGCAGACAATCGTCAGTATCAGGCCGATGGCCAGCAGTTGTCCCATGCTCGCCAGGCCCAGATGCGGCGTGAACGCCATGCTGACCAGACTGCAGAGCGTGGTCAGGCCGCTGAACACCACGCCTCTGGCCGTGCTGGTGCGCAGTACGCTGGCTTCCTCGGCCGGGTTCCGTAAACGGTACATGATATAAATGCCGCCATCGACGCCGAGTCCGAAAAGCAGCGGGATGATGATGATGTTGGCGAAATTGAACGGATTGTCCATGATCACCGTCGAGGCGCCGGTCAGGATGGCCGTCATCAGCAGGGGCAGGAGAATCAACAGGGTATTCTTGATGTTGCGCTGGGTAAGCAGCAATACCAGGACGATGGCCGCCAGCGCGCCGATCAGTGCCTGTTGAAAGGCTTGCACGATCGCATTGCCCGACTCCAGGTAAATGACCGGCAAGTCCGTGGCGTCGGGCGCCAGCTGCCGGACTTCGTTGACGAACTCGCGCAGATTGTTCTCATCATTCAGATCCTTGCGGGGCGTGATCATGATCCGGTAAACGCCGTCATCGCTGAGCCAGCGTTCGGTCAGGTCCGGCGGCAGCGTCTCGAGCGTGACAGGCCCCGCATCAAGTCCTTCAAGCAGCGTGTTCATCGTATCGGGCAGGGTATCGAGCAGGCTGAACTGCAATTGCTCCAGCCTTGCCTTTTTTTCCGGCCCGGCCTCGGATCGCAGCACGGTCAGCAGCGAGACCAGGTCTTCGCGCAGCCGGCTCAGGTTCGCCGACAGCTCACTGCCCGGCTCGTTCGCCAAATGCCGGTCGATGGCCTGCCGGAATTGTTCCAGCTCTGCCATGGTATCTTCGACGTTGACCTGTTGAGGGGCGGGGAAGGCGGTCAGCTGGAGCCCCATCACTAAAGCCAGATCCTCGATGATGGCCAGCTTGGCATCCTGGTCCGCCGGAATATAGTCATAAATCGTGATCGCATTCTCGACCGAGTTTAGCCGTGTCAGTTTTTGCGCCATATCGAGCGCCTGGTGTTTGTTATTGGCCAGCACCGTCAGCGTCATCGGCGATGCGTCCTTGGAGGTCAGCAGTTCCTTGAACGTGGCGACCGACTCAGTGTCGGGGTCGCGCAAATTGATCGGGTTGATGTCGAACCGGGCCTGAGTCAGCAGGGCCAGGCCGGCAAGTGTCAATGTCGCCGCCGTCCATCTGAGCAAAGTCGCATGCCGCATTGGAAAGCGGTAGGCCCAGTCCGGAAACAGACTGTCGGATGTCCCGGGAGGCGACGGCTTCAGCGGGAATAGCGTCAACAGCGCCGGCAGCGCCGTCAGCGTGATCAGCAGCGAGATAAAGATGCCGACGCCGGCGATGATGCCCAGCTCCGAGACGCCGGTGTAGGCGGTCGGGATGAAGGCAAAGAAGCCCGCCGCCGTCGTAATCGCGCACAAAGCAATGGAAGGGCCGACTTTGCGCACGGCTTCGATCAGCGCCTGTTGCCGGGATAATTGCATCTGTAATAATTCCCGATAGCGCAGGCACAGTTGAATTGCATAATCCACACCGATGCCGATATACAAAACCGCAAAGGCGATGGAAATAATATTCAAATGCCCGATGGCAAGCGCGGCGAAGCCAGTGGTCAGCAGCAATCCCATCACCAGCACGCTGAGCGTGATCAGCGTCAGTCTTATTGAGCGCAGGCCAATCGATAAAGCCAGGAAAACCAGAACAAAGGAAAACAGCGAGGCGATTTCGGCGCTGTAGGTCACCGTGGCCAATTCGTCATGCTCCAGCACGACTTCGCCGGTCAGGCGTATTTGAACGTCGGGGAGCGCGTGCCGGGCCTCCTCAACGATAGCCCGCACCGCTTCCACCGATTTTGCGGCAGGCATCAGTTCGTTGAAATCCAGCTGCGGTTTGATCAGGATGAAGCGCTGGCTGCTTAACAATTCCTGGTCTTCTCCAATCATCATTTGCTGCCAGGACAGCCGATAGGGTTTGCCGTCCAGCACGGCCCGGACTGCCAAGCGAATTTTATCGAGCAAGGGATTCAGGTCGACCGGCAGTTCACGCTCGTCCGTGGTAATGGCCTGTTCGAGAATGGACAGCAGGCTCTTCAGGCTGTTGTCCCTGGACAGGGTGCCGACGAAGGGTTGGGCCTCGGCCAGCTTGGCGGCCAGTTCCTCGAGTTCATCCTGCTCTAGGTAAAGCAGGCCATGCCGGTCGAAGAATTCCCCGGCGCCGGGGATGTAGACCGATTTTATCTGTTGTTTTTCATTGTGGAATTGTGTGTCCAGGTAATTAACCGCGCGAGTGGCTTGTTCCGGCGTTGGGGCGTCGACAACGACCAACATGGCCTGGTCATCCTGGGGAAAAGCCTCGATGAAGCGTTCCCGGTCCTGTTGAAAAGGCAGTTCCTCCGACAGTATTTTGGAGGTATTGGTATCGATGCCCAGATGGCCTATCGTATAGTACAGGCTGACTCCGCAGGCCAGGAGGATCAGCAGAAGCAGCGTTTTAGGGTAGCGCAACAAACGGTTTTCCAGTTGAATCAGAAAGTGGCTGCAAACTTCGGTAACTTTTTTTTTCATGCCGCACCTTTTGTTTTTGTTATCTGAGCAGAATCTAAGCGTTCGGTTTTGGGGGGATGAGTCTTTCGCCGATAGCTTGTAAAAATTTGCGCGCTTCCTCAAGTATCAGCACGGACGAGGCAACGCCGGCCGCGATAAGCCAATCTGTCGGCGTCAGCGTCGTGGTGCGGAACACCGCCTGCGCCGGCGGCCAGTGTATCACCAGTAATTGCAGCAGCACGACGCCGGAAATAGCCAGCCAGAGCATGCGGTTGGCAAAGAAATGCCGATTGAATGTCGTGATTCTTTCGGCGCGTGCGTTGAACACGTTGAACACCTGGAACAGCACAAAAGTCGTGAATGCCAATGTGGCGGCGTGTTCGGCCTGGCCATTGCGTAGGCCGTGGTACAACACCGCCAGCGTGCCGATCGCCATGGTCAGTCCGTAACTGAACAGATTGCCCAGGCGCCGCCAGGACAGGATGCGCGCCTTGGGATCGCGCGGCGGCTCCGTCATGCTGCCCGGACGCGCGGGATCGATGCCGAGGGCCATGGCCGGCGGCCCGTCCATGATGATGTTGATCCACAGCAGCTGCACGGCCGTGAACGGAATCGGCAATCCCAGCAGCGGGGCGCCGGCCACGGCCAGAATGGCGCCGATATTGGTCGAAAGCTGGAAGCGGATGAATTTGATCATATTGTCGTAAATGCCGCGCCCTTCCTTGACCGCTCTCACGATCGTGGCGAAATTGTCATCGGTCAGCACCATCGTCGCCGCTTCCTTGGCGACATCGGTGCCGGTGATGCCCATGGCGATGCCGATATCGGCGCTTTTCAGGGCCGGCGTATCGTTGACGCCGTCGCCGGTCATCGCGACGATATGGCCGTCGGCCTTCAGGGCTTGGACGATGCGGACTTTCTGTTCCGGCGCCGTGCGCGCGAAAACGGCGAGCGCATCGATGCGCCCGGCCAGCACCGCATCGTCCAGATCGGCCAGTTCCCGGCCCTCGATGACATCGCCCGCCAGGCCCAGTTCCTGGCCGATGGCATTGGCCGTCACTTTCTGGTCGCCCGTGATCATCTTGACTTCGATGCCGGCCTGCCGGCACAGCGCGATCGCCTCGCGGACTTCAGGCCGGGGCGGGTCCATCAGGCCGATCAGTGCGACAAACGTCAGATCCGCCATGTACTCGAACAGGTCGCGGTCCGCCGAAAACCGGTTGGCCGGCAGCGTTCTTTCGGCCACGGCAAGCACGCGCAGGCCGGTGCAGGCCATGGATTTATTGACTGTCAGCAGAGTATCCTTATGGAGCGGAGCGGGCTTGCCATCGGCAGTGAGCATCGTGGTGCACCGGTTCAGCACGATTTCGGGCGCGCCTTTGACGAATACCTTGACGTGATCGCCATCGCGATGGAAGGTTGCCATGAATTTATGTTCGGCGTCGAAGGGCAGTTCGGCCAGACGCGGCAGTTGCTTGCCGGCCCGGCTTTTATCGACGCCGCCCTTGGCGGCCAGCACCAATAAGGCGCCTTCCATCGGGTCGCCGATGACTTGATCGCTGTTCAGGTGGCTGTTATTGCACAGTGCCAGCGGCAGCAACAGCGCCGACAGGTCGCCGGTGTCGCCGGTTTCAGCCGAAATCGTGCCGGCCGGGTCATAGCCTTCGCCGCTGACCCGATAGTTGCGGCCCTGATAATAGACCGACCGCGCCGTCATTTGATTGACGGTCAGCGTGCCGGTTTTATCGGTGCAGATCACGGTCGTGCAGCCCAACGTCTCGACGGCCGCCAGGCGCTTGACGATGGCGCGCTGCCGGGCCAGGCGACGCATGCCCAGCGCCAGCGTGACGGTGACGACCGCCGGCAGACCTTCCGGTATAGCGGCCACGGCCAGCGCGATAGCCGTAAACGCGGTTTCTATGAGTGGTTCGCCGCGCCAGACGGCGCTCGCGAACAGGCCGATGATCACGATCAGGGCGATCAGCGCCAGCCGTTTGCCCAGGCTGTCCAGCTGTATTTGCAGCGGCGTGTCGCCATCCCGGGTTTGGGCGAGCAGCCCCGCCAGCCGGCCGATTTCGGTATCCATGCCGGTGGCGGTCACGACCATTTCGGCGCGGCCGCGGGTGACGGCATTGTTCATGTAAACCATGTTGCTGCGCTCGGCCAGCGGTGAATCGTCGGATAGCGCCTGGGTTTGCTTGGCAACCGGCAGCGATTCGCCGGTCAGGGACGATTCATCGACTTCCAGCGTCTGGGCGGCGATGATGCGGCCGTCGGCCGGGATTTTATCGCCGGCATCGAGAATCACGATATCGCCGGGCACGAGTTGTTCAGTCGGCAGGTTGCTGTTCTGGCCGTCACGGCGGACCTCGGCCTGCAGCGCCAGCATTTTTTTCAGTGCCGCCAGTGATTGTTCGGCCTGATATTCCTGATAGAATCCCAGGCAGGCGTTGATGATGACCACCACCAGAATCACGGCGCCGTCAGTGATATCGCCGACCGCCGCGGCCAGCAGCGCGGCTGCGATCAGCACGACGATCAGAAAACTCTTGAACTGCGATAACAGCAGCCGCCAGGCGGGGCGGCCGGGTTTCTCGGCCAGCTTGTTAGGTCCATAATGCTTCAGCCGTTCTGCCGCCTCGGCCTGACTGAGTCCCTCGGTTGGAGTCGACGACAACGCCTGCAGCGCCTGTCCCGCTGTCAAACGGTGCCAAGTGATGGCCGCGCTTTCGGCTGAGGCGAAAGCGGATGTTCGGGCTATGGGCCTGCGGTGCCGGCTATAAGCGAATAAAATTCCGGCAATCGCAACGAGCAAAGCAACCGCTATGGCCCAGACCAGCATCGGTTGATTCAATAAATCGCTAAGCGGAGACAATGCTGTATCAATCATTCAGATCCTTGTTGTTTTTTATTGTGAGGTGATCTTGATCATTATTGGATGGCTGTTTCTCAAGAATCGTTCCGGTGCCAGGCCTGAAGTTGAATTTTGTCGCTGTACTGGTAAACCTTATATAGCGGACTTCGAAGCCGGCTTTACGCTAATGCTCCAACCCTGTCTTGTATGATCAAATTCAAGAAACTTTCGGTTATGGTTCGTTCATCTTTCGTAATGAATCAATTCTTATAGATAATGTTTTTTACTTCTTGCAAAAATCACTATTGGATATTTAAACACTTTTAAAAATAAGAGAAACAATGATTAGTGCATTGCTTTTTTTAATGTTTATCTATAATGAATTGATAATAATGAAAGTTAAAACCGTAAAATATTGGGCACTGTTTTAAAGTAGAATACTGATTATATTAATATTGAACTGTTTAATATTTCCAGTCATCTATTTGGAGTTGCAAAAAAAACGGTGTAAACCGGAAAATACCGAAAGGTCAATTTTCTGAACTGCCCTAAGCAGGTGCGTTTAATGCACTATTATTGTGCAATCGAATCCAGTTACAAATTAAATAATATCTAAATTATTGATTTAAATAATGGCACAGCTTGTGCTTTAAGACGAGGGGTTTATAGCTGGACTGATGAGTCTCAGTTGGTGCATCTATGAATTATAAAAAACGAGCTGAAAAACAATGTTTTTTTCAGTGTTACAATAAATTTTGGAGAGAATCCATGAAAATAAAGTTACTGATTACCTTGCTTTTAGCTGTTGGTTTAGCATCGGCATGTAGCGAGATGAGCCCTCATCCGATGGATATGAGCCAAGCCGTGCAAAACGCAGAAACAAAGGCCGATCATGAGGCACTGGCAAAGCATTACGAGGAAGCGGCAAAAGAAATGCAGCTAAAAGCTGATGAGCACAAAAAGCTTCTTAGCAAATACGAGGCAAAAAGCTATCTTTACGGTAAGCAGGCGGATAATCTTAAGGCGCATTGCAGAAGATTGATTAATGTTTATGAAAAAGCGGCCGAAGAAAATTTGGAAATGGCAAGGCTGCATCGTCAAATGTAACATTACATACAAGCCAAGGGATGGACACTTTGCCATCCCTTATGCAAAATACCGATGAGATAGGCCATATCTAGCTTCTGCTCGAATAGCTAATCAAGAAACACTTAATTTTCAATTGATTTTCAATTGATCATAACTCACCATCCGCTTAAATTTTACCCAAGGTTCATGGGATATTGGCAATACATTCATCTATTATCAATAACGAACATAACAAGAGCCGAACGGGTAGACGCTATTTCGCTGTTATTAGCGCAGACGGGCAAAATGAATATAGCCGTATTGCTGGACAAGTGTTTTCTGATGCATGGGAATTGGCAAATTGAGGCCGGGTTTGCCCCCCGGCTTACATTGATTTAACGGAACTATAACATGTGTACGAGGATATCATGCCGTCACCGATCCTATTCAAGCGTCTTGCCTTAGCCGTTTTTCTGCTGGCCGGCGGCGCTGTCAGCGCCGGGGAGTCGCCGGTTTTAACGCTGAAAGCCGCGACTGAACAGGCGGTTCAGGACAACCCCGATCTGGCGCAGATGCAGGCCAGGGCGCAGGCGATGGCGGCCATCCCGTCGCAGGTCGGCACCTTGCCGGACCCGGTCATCAGCTTCAACGCCCTGAATCTTCCGGTCGACACGTTCGACACCCGGCAGGAGCCCATGACCCAGATCCAGGTGGGCATCTCCCAAACCCTCCCGTTTCCGGGCAAGCTCACGCTGCGCGAGCAGGCCGCCGCTTTCGAAGCGGCCGCCGCTCTGCAAAACGTCACGGAAGCGCGCTGGTGGCTGCAGAAAAACGTCAAAACGATCTGGTGGGGGATTTTCTATCTGGATCATGCTCTGCAGATTATCGACAGCAACCAGACGCTGCTGCGCCAGTTCATCCAGATTACCCGCACCAAATACGAAGTGGGCGAGGGCTTGCAGCAGGAGGTGCTGCTGGCTCAGCTGGAATTGTCAAAGCTGCTGGACCAGCAGATCAAGTTCGAGGGCAGCCGGCGCAATCTGGCCGCTCAGCTCAATGTGCTGCTGGACAGGCCCGCGAATCTTGAGATCATGCTGCCCGACAGCGTGGACGAGAAGCTGCCGGCCATCATGGCCGAAGCCGGTCTTTATCAACGGGCCGAGTCCGCCAGGGCGTTACTGGCAGCGCAGCGCGAAAGCATTAACGCGGCCCAGGCGCGCCTCGAGCTGGCCGAGAAAGATTACTTCCCCGATCTGGATGTCGGCGCGGCTTACGGCGCCCGCGACGACACGCTGTCCGGCCAGGAGCGCGCGGATTTTCTGAGCATGCGGCTGAGCGTCAGCGTGCCGGTCTTCCTGGCCGACAAGCAGGCCAAGGCCGTCGATCAGCGCACCAGCGAACTGATGCAGCAAAGGTATGCCCTGCAGGACCAGTGGAATCAGGTGCGCGGCCAGATTTCGCAGGCCCACAGCGATTACCGGCGCGCCAGGGAGCAAAGCGAGCTGTTCAAAACCGGCATCATTCCGCAGGCGCGGCAGACGGTCGCCTCGATGCTGTCCGGGTATCAGGTCAACAAGGTCGATTTTCTCAACCTGCTTCAAAGCCAGATCACGCTGTTCAACTACGAAATGCAGTACTGGAACGCCTTTACCGAAGCGCAGCAGGCTTTAGCGCAATTATCTGCCGTGGTTGGCCAGGAGGATATTTATGAATAAGCGGCTCATCATCGCGGTTTTTCTGGCACTCTTGCTGGGTTTGGGTATCGGTTACTGGTTTGCCGCCGAAAAGTTTCAGCCAAAGGTCGAGACAACGCCGGTCCCCAGAAAACCGTTGTATTACCGAAGCCCGATGGACCCTGCGGTAACGTCCCCGGTCCCCAGGAAAGATTCGATGGGCATGGACTATGTACCCGTCTATGCCGACCAAGAGCAGGCCGCCGAAACCGCTCCGGGTACCGTCAGAATCGATCCGGTGACCGAACAGAATATCGGCGTGCGCACGGCCGTTGCCGGTAAGGAAACGCTCTCGCACGTCGTACGCGCCGTCGGCCGGGTGGCGTACGACGAGGAGCGCCTGGTGCGGCTGCATCCGAAAACGGAAGGCTGGATCGAGACATTGCGGATCGATAAAACCGGCGAATGGGTCAAAAAGAATGAGGATCTGCTGAGCATTTATTCGCCGCAGCTGGTGGCCAGCCAGCAGGAATATATTCTGGCTCTGAACAATCTCAAGGCGCTGGAGCAAAGTCCGATCGAGGATATCCGGCGCGGCGCCGAGGAATTGGTCAAGAGTTCGCGCGAGCGTCTGAAACTGCTGGATGTCCCCGCGCATCAGCTGCATGATCTGACCCGCACGCATGAAATCAAAAAAACGCTGCATATCCATACGCCGGCGGCCGGCATCGTCATGAATATCGGCGTCCGCGAGGGCCAGTATGTGACGCCGGCCACCGAACTTTACATGATCGCCAACCTGTCCACGGTCTGGGTCTATGCCGATATTTATGAATACGAACTGCCGTGGGTCCAGGTCGGCGACCGGGTCGAAATGCGTCTGGCCGGCATCCCCGGCCGCGTCTTCGAGGGGCATCTGGCCTATATCTACCCTTATGCGGAGCCTAAAACGCGGACCATCAAAGTGCGGCTCGCGTTCGATAACCCGGAGTTGCTGCTGAAGCCGGACATGTTCGCCGAAGTGACGATTTTTGCCGGCAAAAAAGTCGAGGCGGTGACGATTCCCGCCCAGGCCGTGATCCGCTCCGGCGCCCGCAATCAGGTCTTTGTCGTGCGAGCGCCCGGCAAGTTCGAGCCGCGCACGGTAACGCTGGGGCTCGCGTCCAACGGCCAGGTGGCGGTGCTGGAAGGTCTGGAAGCGGGCGAAAAAGTCGTCACTTCCGCGCAATTTCTGCTCGATTCGGAATCCAAGCTGCGCGAAGTCACCACCAAGATGAGAGAGCCTGACGAGCCCGCCGATTTGAGCAGTAAGCCTTTGCCTTTACCGACCCCGCAAAACTCGGGCAATACGGATGGAGAGGCGGAACCTAATCGGCATGAGGGGCACCGGCATGATTAAGGCCTTGATCGACCTGTCGCTGAAAGACCGTTTTATCGTGCTCCTGGGCGCCGTTATTCTGGGCGCGGCGGGCTTGTGGTCTTTTAAAACCATGCCGCTGGATGCGATACCGGACCTGTCCGATGTGCAGGTCATCGTCTTTACCAAATATCCGGGGCAGGCGCCGCAAGTGGTCGAGGATCAGGTGACCTATCCGTTGACGACGGCCATGCTGGCGGTTCCGAAGGCCAGTGTCGTCCGCGGCTATTCCTTTTTCGGCCTGTCTTTCGTTTATATCATTTTCGAGGACGGCACCGACATCTATTGGGCCCGTTCGCGTGTGCTGGAATATCTCAATTACGCCAGCGACCGTCTGCCCCAGGGCGTCAGTCCGGCATTGGGGCCCGATGCCACGGGCGTCGGCTGGGTATTCGAGTATGCGCTGGTCGATAAAACCGGCGAGCGCGATCTGGCCCAGTTGCGCTCGATCCAGGACTGGTATCTGCGTTACCCGCTGCAAACCGTGCCCGGCGTGGCCGAAGTCGCTTCCGTCGGCGGTTACGTCAAGCAGTACCAGATCGAAGTCGATCCGAATGCTCTGCTCGCCTACGGCATCCCGCTGGCCAAGGTCAGGCAGGCCATTCAGCGCTCCAACAACGATGTCGGCGGCCGCCTGATCGAAATGGCCGAAACCGAGTATATGGTGAGGGGGCTGGGCTACATCCGTGACATCGACGACATCAACGGCATACCGCTGGGCGTCGATGCCAACGGCACGCCGGTTCGTCTGGAAGACGTGGCCCATGTCCATATCGGTCCCGAACTGCGCCGGGGCCTGGTGGAACTGGACGGCGAAGGCGAGACCGCCGGCGGCGTCGTGATCATGCGTTTCGGCGAGAACGCCAGGGCGACCATCGAAGGGGTCAGGGCTAAACTGGCGGAACTGGCCAAGGGGTTGCCGGAAGGCGTCGAAATCGTGCCGGTCTATGACCGCGGCGATCTGATCGAGCGCGCCGTCGATACGCTGTACACGGCGCTGACCCAGGAACTGGTCATCGTCTGCGTCATGGTGGCCCTGTTCCTGCTGCATCTGCGCTCGTCGCTGGTTATCGTCATCACGTTGCCGTTAGGGATCCTGATCGCCTTTATCGTTATGAGGCTGCAGGGGCTTAACGCCAACATCATGTCGCTGGGCGGCATTGCCATCGCCATCGGCGACATGGTCGACGGCGCTATCGTCATGGTCGAGAACGCCCACAAGCATCTGGCCGAGGCCGCGGAAAAGAAACAGGCCGAACTGACCCGGCAGGAGCGCTGGCAGGCCATTGCTGCGGCCTCGAAAGAAGTGGGGCCGGCGCTGTTTTTTTCGCTGCTGGTCATCACCGTTTCGTTCATCCCTATTTTTGCGATGCAGGCGCAGGAGGGCCGCCTGTTCAGCCCGCTCGCCTATACCAAGTCTTATGCGATGGCCGCGGCGGCGCTGCTCACGGTCACGGTCGTGCCGGTTCTGATGGGCTATTTCATCCGCGGCAGAATCATTCCCGAGCACAAGAACCCGGCCAACCGCTTTCTGCACTTTGTCCATGCGCCGGTTTTGAGAATGGCCATGCGCTGGCGCTTTGTGACCTTGCTGATCGCCGTCATCTTGCTGGCATCGACGGCCTATCCACTGGCGAAAACCGGCAGCGAGTTCATGCCGCCGCTCGATGAAGGCGACATCCTGTACATGCCGAGCGCATTCCCCGGCATCTCCATCACCAAGGCCAGGGAACTGCTGCAGCAGACCGACAAGATTCTGAAAACCTTTCCCGAAGTTCAGCATGTCTTCGGCAAGGTCGGCCGGGCCGATACGGCGACCGATCCGGCGCCGTTGTCGATGCTGGAAACCATCGTCCGCCTCAAACCGAGAGCGCAGTGGCCCGATCCCGACAAGACCACCCGAGAATTGATGGCCGAAATGGACGAGGCGATTCGCTTCCCGGGCATCGCCAATGCCTGGACCATGCCGATCAAGACCCGCATCGACATGCTGTCGACCGGCATTAAAACGCCGGTCGGCATCAAGGTGTCCGGGCCGGATCTGAATGAACTGCAAAGGCTGGCCAAGGCCATCGAGCAGGCGATGAAAACGCTGCCGGAGACCCTGTCGGCCTTCGGCGATCGCGCCGTCGGCGGCTATTATCTCGATTTCGACATCAACCGGGATGCCGCCGCCCGCTACGGGCTCACGGTCGGCGACGTGCAGGACGTCATTCAAAGCGCCATCGGCGGCATGAACGTGACCGAAACCGTGGAAGGCCTGGAGCGCTATCCGGTCAATCTGCGCTACCCGCGCGAACTGCGGGATAATCTCGAAAGCCTGAGGCGGGTCTTGATTCCGGCCCCGACCGGCGCGCAGATTCCGCTGGCCTTGGTGGCCGACCTTAATTTGCGGCGCGGGCCGCCCGTCATCAAGAGCGAGAACGCCCGGCCCAACGCCTGGATTTATGTCGATATCAACACGGCCGACATCGGCGGCTTTGTCGCCGAGGCGCAGAAGACGCTGGCGCGGCAGGTCGAGATTCCTGCCGGCTACACAGTCAGCTGGTCGGGGCAGTTTGAATACATGGAGCGGGCGGCACAGCGGCTGCGGATCGTGGTGCCATTGACGCTGCTGCTGATTTTTTTGCTGCTGTATTTCACGTTCCGGAATTTCGTCGAGCCGGTCATCGTCATGCTGACGATTCCTTTTGGTTTGATCGGCGGCATCTGGGTGATTTACGGGTACGGCTTCAACCTGTCGGTCGCGGTCTATGTCGGCTTTATCGCGCTGGCCGGCACGGCCGCCGAAACCGGGGTCATGGTCCTGAATTTTATCGACATCGAAATCGCCAGGCTGCGCGAGCAAAAGCAGGCCGCTTTAACGGCGCCGGAAATCAGGGAAGCCGTCGAAGCGGCCACCTCCCTGCGCGTGCGCCCGGTGGCCATTACCGCCTTCACGACCATGCTGGGACTGGTGCCGATCATGTGGGCCACCGGCACCGGGGCCGATGTGACCCAGCGCATCGCCGCGCCGGTACTGGGCGGCATGCTGACCGTGCTGATGCTGAGCCTTTTGGTGTTTCCGGTGATTTACAGTCTGGTGCTGCAGGTTCAGGAAAGGCGCAGGTAATGATCGGGTTACGGTGACGGGCTTCGGTATTCGGCCGGGTTGAAAGCGTATTTTTTCAGCTTGCCGTAGACGGCGCGCGGCGTGACGCCCATGCTCTCGGCAATTTTATTGACATCGCCCCGGTGGGCTTTTAGTGCCGTTTTCAGATAGGCCTGCTCGACTCGGACCAGGGCGCTTTCCTTGATGTCCTTCCATTCGTCGGCGACGTTTACCGTGGTCGGGAGTTCCAAATCCAGGTCGGTAATTTCTTCGCTCTGGGTAAACAATAGGCTGCGTTCGAGGATGTTTTCCAGTTCGCGGACATTGCCCGGCCAGGGGTAGGTGCGTATTTTCTGCATGACTTCTCGGCTGACCGATTGGACTTGTTTGTTGTATTTCTTGTTCAGGCGCTGGATGATCAGGTGAACCAGGTAAGGCAGATCTTCGGGGCGTTCGGCCAGGGGCGGAATGCTGAGTCGGACTACATTAATACGGTAGTACAGGTCATGACGGAACAGCCCCTGCTTGACCTGCTCTTCCAGATCCTGGTTGGTCGCCGAGATGATGCGCAGATCGACCGGCAGGGTCTGCTTGCCGCCGACCCGTTCCAGTTCGCCCTCCTGAATCACGCGCAGCAGGCGGGTTTGCGCGGCCGGCGACAGGGAATCGACTTCATCGAGAAATAGCGTGCCGCCTTCGGCGCGCTCGAAATACCCTTGATGCACTTCGATGGCGCCGGTAAACGCGCCTTTTTCATGCCCGAACAGCGCGCTTTCAAGCAAGCTTTCCGGGATGGCGCCGCAGTTGATCGGAATAAACGGCTTCCGGCAGCGCTCGCTCATCGCGTGGATGGCGCGCGCGATCAATTCCTTGCCGACGCCGGTTTGGCCCTGGATCAGTACCGTCGCCAATGTGGGCGCAACCACTTCTATGGATTGCAGAACTTTCTGCATGGTGGGCGACTTGGCGACAATGGCCGGCGGCTGGTGCTTTTTGGCGGGCGGCTTGGCTTGCTTGCGCCAGATCTGCTGCATGCTTTCCTCGATGCGTTCCTGCAGGTTATCGATATCCTGCTTTTCCTTGACCGGCGTCGTGTCGGTGTATTCGATGCCGGGGCGGTCCTTGCCGGCTTCGCGGTTGGTGTAAACGCAAACTTCGCAACAGCCATGGTTGCGGGCGATGCTCTTTTTGATCTCGACCTTGGCGTAACCGAAGTTTCTGGCCGCGATACCGCCGAATACGCTTGAGGTCATGCCGCATAATTCCGGGAAATTGGTCACGCGGTCGCCGAAGGGGCAGCTGGAGTTGGTCACCGTAATACACGCCTGATTACTCGAAGCCAGCGAAAATTTACCGCCGATATTGTTTTTAAGCCCCAGAATGAGTTCGGTATAGCTTTCTCTATCGAGCATGCCGCTTTTGTTGGTGTCGCTACGATAGGTTTCTTCAAAAAAACAACCGGCCGTTTTGGCGATGTGTTCGATTAATTGCTCGCAGTGCTTTTGCCCCTGTTGCTCGCTGGCATGCATCAATTCAAGAATAAAAGTCTGGAGGAAGAAAACGGGCGTTAAATCGGAAAGAGAGTTATTGCTCATGACTGCTTTGTGAAATTGATTTTCACTCATTGAAGCATGGCTTCTCAATTGATGTAAAGTAAAAAATCAAGTCTTTGTTTTTTAAGTAAAATATTATTTAAATTTGCTGGCATGTAGTTTGCTGATTATTGAATCGCACCTTAACAATAACCAATTGAGAGTTTAACGATGAATCAACAAAGACCCCCCTTGGATCCGCATCCTTTAAGTGAATATGTTGCCTGGGCCGGCAGCCGTAACCGCGAACCGCTTTTGGGCGTATTGAAAAAAAAACTCCCTAAAGGCCCTGGCCGCGTACTGGAGATGGCCAGCGGCAGCGGTATGCATATCAATTATTTTGCGCCGCATTTCGAGCATTTGCATTTTCATCCGTCCGATAAGGATCAAAGCGTTTTCGACAACATCAAACAGTTGTCGGTCGATCACAGCAACGACAATATTGCCGATCCGGTGCATCTGGACTTAACCGATCCGCAGACCTGGTTTAATCCTGGCAGTCCGGGATCGTTCTCGGCCATTTTCTGCATCAATATTTTTCAGGTCGCGCCGATTTCAATAGCCGACGGCATGATGGAATGCGCCTCTTATCTGCTCGATGATACCGGTATTCTGCTGATCTACGGACCTTTCCAGATGGAAGGACAGTTCACGACCGATTCCAACAGGGAGTTCCACGACACTTTAAGTTCCGCCGGCGTCTCGGAATGGGGTCTTAAGGATGTGGCCGATCTGAAAAAAGCGGCCGAAAAGCATGGCCTGGAATTAAAAGAACAGATCGACATGCCGGCCAATAATTTCTCGTTGATATTCGGCAGAAAATAACCAAAGGGAGGAATTTCCATGAGCAAAATATTGAATGAAGTGCTTGCCGCGAATCACGATTATGCGGCAGGATTCGATAAAGGCGATTTGCCGATGCCGCCCGGCCGGCATTTCGCGATTCTGACCTGCATGGATGCGCGCCTGGACCCGGCCAAATATGCCGGTCTGTCCGAAGGTGACGCGCATGTGATCCGCAATGCCGGCGGCAGGGCCAGTGATGATGCCATCCGCTCGCTGGTGATTTCCTATAAATTGCTGGGCACGCGCGAATGGTTTGTTATTCATCATACCGACTGCGGCATGGAGACCTTTAACGACGAAATCATGCGCGATCTGCTGAGCAGCAGCCTGAAGACGGCTTCTGTCGATGAAAGCGGCTGGCACGATTGCTGCGAGGGGCCGGGCTCGGCGGAAGGCAAGTACATCGACTGGCTGACGATTAAGGACCAGGCACAAAGCGTGCTCGAAGATGTCATACGTATCAAGTCGCATCCCCTGGTGCCGTCCGATATTCCGGTTTACGGTTATATTTATGACGTCAAATCAGGGAAATTAATCGAAGTGCCTGAGGCAACCGAAGCGGGAAAGTAAATAGTGCAGCCATGTTCAGCCGTTATTATTGGTGTTGGTCCAGAGCAAGGACTAGGCGCGACGCTCGCCAAGTATTTTGCTTTAAAAGGTTTGCACGTCTTCATCGCCGGCCGCAGCGAAGATAAACTGCAGCGGGTTGCTGACGTGATTCGGCAAAAAGGCGGCGCGGTCACCTCTGTGATTGCCGATGCCACTGTCGAGCGCGATGTCGCGCATTTGTTCAAGATGGTGGAATTGGGCGGTTTTCAGGTCGAGATTGCCGCCTATAACGTCGACAGTAATATTCCTGCACCGTTGCTTGAAACCGAGGAGAAGACCTTCGCCGTGCTCTGGGAGCAAAATTGCCTGGGGGCGTTCCTGTTCGGCAAAGCCGCCGTGAATGCCATGAAGGAGCGGCATCAAGGCACGCTGTTTTTTACCGGCGCGACTGCCTCGTTGCGGGCCAAACCGCCTTTTACGGCATTTGCCAGCGCCAAGGCCGGATTAAGAGCCTTGGCACAGGGCATGGCACGGGAATTCTCGCCACAGGGCATCCATGTCGTGCATGCCGTGATCGACGGCGTGATCGACGGTGACCGCGCCCGGCAGCAATTTCCGGATTACGTCAAGGCCAAGGGCAGGGATGGTCTGCTGAAACTGAGTGCGATAGCCCGGACCTACTGGGCTATCCATAAGCAGCATCCGAGCGCATGGACGCATGAACTGGATCTGCGCCCGTTCAAAGAACCGTTTTAGGAGAGTGTTATGCCGCAAACAAAGAACTGGTCCTTGCAAGGCGATTATTTCGAAACCTGTAACTGCGAAACGTCCTGTCCCTGCGTCTGGCTGCAACCGCCCACCGAGGGCGATTGCAAGCTGCTGGTGGCCTGGCATATCGACCAGGGGCAGCTGGACGGGCAATCGCTGGACGGCCTGAATGTCGCGCTGGCCTGCTACGCGCCGGGGCTGATGATAGACGGCGGCTGGCAGGCGGCTTTGTATGTCGATGAGCGCGCCAGCGACAGTCAGTCCGATGCGATCGTGCAGATATTCAGCGGCCAGCAGGGCGGCCATCCGGCTGTGCTGATGAGCTTTGTCGGCGAGGTGCTGGGCGTCAAGAAGGTTAAAATCGATTATCAGGGGCAGGGCATCAGCCGGCAGTTGACCATTCCCGGCATCGCCCAGGCCGAGATAGAAAGTATTGCGGGCATATCCGGCGGGCCGGCCACGATCAACAATCCGCCGTTGTGCGTGGTGACGAGCCATCCATCCATTGTCAGCCGGTCCAAACAGTATCGCTATCAGGATTATGACAAGGACTGGACGTTTTCCGGGCGCAATGGCTATTTCTCGGCATTTACCTACACGCCTTAATAATTTGTTTTTTAGAGCACAAATATCTGTTCTGGCCGTTGTACTGGCGGTGATTGTTGCGGCCTGGGGCTGGCTCTTCTATCAGCATTGGCAGATGGTCTCATCGCCGATGTCGCAGATGTGGATGCCGCCGTCGGAAATGGCGGCCTGGCGTTTTATCGACTTCGCGCTGGTTTACAGCATGTGGGCGGTCATGATGGCGGCCATGATGCTGCCGTCCGCTATCCCCATGATCATGGCTTTTCATCGCGTCTGCCAACAGCGCACAAAAGCGCCGCATCGGCTCGGTTATCTGTTTGTCCTGGCCTATCTGTTGGTCTGGTTTCTGTTCAGCAGCGTGCTGACGCTGTTGCAATGGCAGTTTCACGGCTGGTCCTGGTTGACGCCGATGATGGACAATCAGAGCACCGTATTGGCGGTCGGCGTGTTGTTTCTGGCCGGCATTTATCAGTTCATGCCGGCTAAAAACGCCTGCCTGACGCACTGCAAGTCTCCGATGGGGTTCCTGCTCAATGAATGGCGCGAAGGGGCTTCAGGCGCGCTGATCATGGGGTTCAGGCATGGGGCGACCTGTCTTGGCTGTTGTTGGGCGCAGATGTTGATCATGTTTGCCGTCGGGGTGATGAATCTGCCCGCCATGGCGCTGATCACCCTGCTGGTTATTGTCGAGAAATGGCTGCCTGTCGAGTCAGACGTCATCTGTAAAGCGGGTGGCGTCGTTTTTTT
>SWBX01003420.1_pt1 | contig 28532 bp, 24 predicted proteins | sample 4693051 | NCBI WGS metagenome assembly SWBX01 (sample SAMN10267272, study PRJNA491770) | bioreactor metagenome | isolation source: DHS bioreactor inoculated with marine | place: Japan: Omine Ridge, Nankai Trough | reverse complement strand
GGTTTCGCAGTTCCCGGGTGAGCAGGCCCGGTATGCGCTCCAGGGACACGTTGCTCTGAAACGTCGTTTTTATCAGATCGGTTCCCAACTCCACGTGAAGCGTATTGTCGCAATACTCACACGTGACAAAACGATCTGTAAGCAAAATATCCAGGTGGCCGCCGCAGCCGGGACAATCGATCTGCAAAATATTCTCCTTGAATTACTGTTTCATCCCACAATACGGGCAGAATCTGCTGTCAGGTGGCACCGGTTTACCGCATTGCCGGCACTGGTTTGATTGACTCACGAGATCCAATCCGCATTCCAGACAGAATTTCGCGCCGGGCGGCAGTTCAGTCCGGCATTGAGGGCATAATTTCACATGTCCCAGTTGCGTTCCGCAGCCGGCACAAAATTTTGCTCCCGGAGGTAACGGTGCCCGGCATTGGGGACAGCTTTCGTCGGGAGGGATAATACCAATGCTCTCCGCACCCGCGGTATCTTTCCCATCATCGCTTTTAGCCATACCTTTCTGGATCATCCCGGGAATCATCATTCCCAATCCGGCCCCAACACCAATACCCATTCCTGCTGCCGCGCCATCGCCTGCACCGCCGCTGTCGCCACCGCCTGTCGCAGCATCGCCCATGGCTTTCGCCGCTTTGAACTGCATGAATTTATCCAGATCACCCACCGCTTCCATTCCGGATCGCTCATCAATCATCTTCTGCACTTCCGACGGCGGTGTAATGGCATTGATATAAAAATCCAGAAGATCCAGACCATACCGGGAAAAATCATCCACTACCCGGGATTTGGCAACAGCACCCAACTCATCGTAATTCTGCGGCAGATCAAAAACAGTGGTAAGGGTTTCTCCCAGAAGATCGTTGAGCCGCGCAACAATGACGTCTTTCAGAAATGCATCAATGGAATCCGTCGTGAAAATGTTCTGCGTCCCCACAAGGGTGTTGACGAACAGGATCGGATCGGCAATTCGCAGGGTGTACCGCCCGAATGCACGGAGCCGCACCAGACCCAGCCGTGAATCCCGGAACGCCACAGGCTCCTTGGTGCCCCACTTCATGTTGGTGAATATCTTCTGATTAACGAAAACGACCTCAATCCGAAACGGGCTTTTGAATCCGAATGGGAGGGCCAATACCTTGGTTACTATCGGAATATTTTTCGTGGTCAGCGTGTGCCGCCCTCCGCCAAACGCATCCATGGCCTTCCCATCCTTGAAAAAAACTGCCGATTGATTCTCCCGGACCACAAGCTGCGCCCCAAATTTGATCTCCGCAGACCCTTCCTGGGGGATCCGGTGAACCATTTCCACGCCGGTATCATCAAACCACTCAAGAACTTCCAAAAATTGCGACATGACCACTCTCCTTTAGTTCGTTCCGAGTTCCCGGTTCCCCGTTCTCGGTTGGATCCTTCAACATTACAACTTTGAACTCTGAACGCTGAACGCTGAACTTTGAACGGGGAACTCTAAACTTTATCTATATATATTATGTCTCTCACCGAAAATTTATTCAATGGAAAGATGTATTTTGTATTGCTTCCCGGTTCCCCGTTCCCGGTTGGATCCTTCAACATTACAACTCCGAACGGGGAACCCTGCTTTCGGTGGCCCATCACCCTCTTAACTCTGAACGGGGAACCCTGAACGGGGAACCCTCACCCTTCCTCCCGCAGTCTCATGGTGGATGTGAGTTCCGGGTATTTGCCATCGATTCCGGCATAGAACGCCCGCATACGATCCAGATCCGCAGTGATATCCCCGGTGGGGTGGAACGAGAGTCCCAGGCATGCCACCCGGTTTGTGTAATCCAGGTACCCGCATAGTATGGGAACATCGGCGCTGTGAGCGATCCGGTAAAAGCCTGATTTCCAATAATCCCGCTTTTTGCGTGTGCCCGACGGCGCGATCCCCAGGATGAGATGTTCCGTCTGCCGAAACCGATCAGCGACCTGTTCAACGATACCTTCAGGGCTGGACCGATCCACCGGGAATCCTCCCAGTTTACGAAGAAACCATCCCAGGGGTCCCACAAATAACGATTTTTTACCCATCCATGACGCCCGGGTTCGAAGAATGTACATGGCTGCCAGCATGAAACCAAGATCCCAGTTGCTGGTATGGGGTACAGCCACCAGGACAAATTTACCCCCTTCAGGGATGCTGCCCCGGACCTCCCACCGGAATATTTTCATCCACATTTTACCTAGAAAATGGGCGATTGGTCCGACGGTAATGCTATTCTGAGCCATGGATAACCTCCTGGATCCAGCCACCTCCCAGAACCCGGGTGCCGGTATATGCGACAGCGGCCTGGCCAGGCGTAATTGCCCGTTGAGCGTCCTTGAATTCCACGGTAGCCGTCTCCTGTCCGGTGAGTGTCAGCCGGGCAGGTCTGGCCCGGTGCATATACCGGATCTGAACCTCGGCGTCCATGGATGTTTCCATGAGATCCGGATTGATCCACCGAGCGCCGGTGATGGTAAATGTCCGGTGAAGAAGATCCGCCGGATCGCAACTGATGACCACTTCACCGGTATTGGCATGAATGGCCGTCACATAGGCTGGTTTGCCCAGAGCAATATTCAATCCCCGGCGTTGGCCGATGGTGAACCGGTGTATGCCGTTGTGTGTTCCCAGAACCTTCCCTTCGGTATCCACGATATTCCCGGTGGTCTCACCGGATTCATGGATCTGCCGGAGCGTTTCCCCGAACTGTTCGCCGATGAGGGTGAGACAGGCATCCTGACTCTCCTTCTTCTCAGCATTGGGCAGATTGAGATCCCGGGCGATCTCCCGGACTTCAGGTTTCGTCAGCTCACCCAGGGGAAACTTCGCCCGGGCGAGTTGCTCCCCGGTGAGGGCGGACAGGTAGTAGGACTGATCTTTTTTCGGATCCTGTCCCCGAAGAAGCTTAAACCCGGCATTGCCATCGGTCCGGGTGTATGGCTCAATAATGGCGTAATGCCCGGTGGCGACATATTCCGCACCGAGTTTATCGGCATGGTCCATGAGGATTTTGAATTTGACGGCCCGGTTGCAGACCACGCACGGATTGGGTGTCCGTCCGGATTTGTATTCCCGCCACGAATAGGTCAGAACGTCTTTCTCAAATGCATCGAAACAGTGGATCACATGGTGCGGAATTCCCAGAGATTCACAGACCGTCTCCGCCTGCACCATGTCATCGTATCCGCAGCATGTGCTGGTCATTTCCTTCCGGTTGCACGGCCAGATATGAAGGGTCATCCCGATAACATCATACCCGGCTTTCAGCATCAGGTACGCCGCCACAGAGGAATCCACCCCACCGCTCATGGCGGCGATCACCGTGCCCCGGGGTAATCTTTTCTCTGTCTTCGCATTCATCACATTCAGATGTAACATTGAAACCTGTGAAATGGAAGAAATTTAGCAATGCGTGAGGTTTCCTGCACTGAAGTATTTCACCGAAAAAATGACTATTTCATGAATCATTCAGAGGAAACCGGATCGGGTCTGTGTTTCCTCCTGGATATCACAACGATGGAGGACAATATCAAAAGAGTCAGAATTATTCCGAACCCATTCTGAGCGGGTATGGGAACAGGTACGGGCGTTGCTGTTGGTGTGGCGGGGGTCTCAGTGGCAACCGGGGTGGATGAGGGGGCTGTGGTGGGTGTATGCGTGGGGGTGAAGGTCGGAGTGTTTGTGGGTTCCGGAGTGGCGGTGGCCGATCCGGGAATTGTCACAATAACATCATCGACTGTCAGGTCGGTTATAATCGGGAAAAAGCCGCCTGAGATAGTATAATACCATCTTAATTCAACCGTGGATTGTCCCAGTATACCCGGCGCAGAAACACCCAGATCAATGTTTACTGCCGTCGGCCAATTTTTCTGCCCTAGACCGGAGTCCCATATTTCCAGCCAGGATCCGCCGGTTCTGTAATACAGACGCAGAATTTGATCGGATAAATCACGCATGTCTTTTTCGTAATTGAAGGTGAGCGTCCCGTCTGAAGCACCGGATGTGCTGAACATTTCCGAAACAAGTTCCGCATCCCACGTTCCCGGCCCGTGATTGAGAACCGTCCACATGGCACCGGCATTCCCTTCGCCGGATTGCCAGGAATAGGGTGTCGTTCCGCTTGTGGACCAACCTCGCACAAGGGGATCGTCTGGAAAATGTTCTTCCAGAACTGTTATCTGTCCCAATGCCGGTATTGTGAAAAATAAAAAGGAAGCAGCCATTAAACTCCAAATGAGAAATTTCATATCCAATTCTCCTTCTATTCCTGATGCTGCATGCCGCGATATAGCACGTGCACGTTCCTGCCTGCAAGATACCTTTCCTGTTCAGCGGGAGCATTTTTTTCGTAATGGATCTTTACGGTTCCCCGGTGATCCCCCTCTTCTTTCAGATCATAGCGCATCTCCCGGGGAAAAGCATTATCTCAGCTGCCGGATATCACGTAAAGGTTTCTGATGTAAATCATCTCATTGGTCATGGCAAAAACATCCAGAACATGGACAAGAACCAATTATCCGGTTCCGAAAAATCAAAAATAAGATATTCGGGGTCAATCAAGAGGTGAGGTGTAAAAACCTCAGAATTACCTTTCCGACAGGTAATATTTCTGATACCTTCCGCTTTTGACAGAAAAATATTTTCAGATGGAGGCCAGTGAAATGAAGGTTTGTGACAAATTGACAATGACGCCCAGATGTTTAACCGGTTTAATTGCAGGAATTCTTGTCCTGTTTGTATGTACCGGCGGCGCCGGAGCAGCAGGTTGGCTCCATTTTGGATGTGATAATCAGTTTACCGGGTGCAATCCCGCTGAAACGGTTATCACGAAAGCCAATGTAAACCAGTTGACACGGAAGTGGGGCATTAGCTGTGATGACGGATATTTTATTGTGATCAGCGGGGCGCCGGCAGTATGGAACAGCACATTATACACGTCAGGTTTCGCTGAAAATTTAAAGGCATACAATGCCAAAACCGGGCAGATGCTCTGGAGTTACGGTGATGGAAACCAGGCTGATGCACCACAACCCACCGTCTCGGATACCGGCACCGTATATTACCTGGAAGGATCCGGCATCACTTATTCCCTGTTTTCGGTAAATGGCACCACCGGAGTAGAAAACTGGGAAGCGCCACTCCAGTTCGAACTGGGTTACAACGATACCGCGGTGGTGACAATCGATGAATCGCGGAATCTGGTTTTTCTGCTCTGTGTACCCTTTATGCCTGATGAGGGAAAGCTGTTCGCCTTTGATGCCGATACCGGAAATGTGGCCTGGTACATGAGCCAACCCATTGATGGCGTGAGTTTCGACGGTGATTACCTGTTGCAATCAGGCGGGAAAATTTACGTCCAGGTGAAGGTCGAGGACTCCCATTACACCGAGCAGCGGATCGGTGTAGTGGATGTTGCTACTCATACGCTGGAGACTACCTGGGACAATCCCTTCGGAACGGACTTGATCGATATCAGCAAGATCACATTTTGTGGCGATAAGGTAGCGGTAACATATTGTGATCGGGATGATGTTTTCGAGAGCGACAGTACGCTGGTGATGTACGACCTGACTGGGCAGATCCTCTGGCAGCATCCCTTTGGCGCGGCTGTGACCGGCTGCATGGCATACAACGGACAACTCGACCGGATTTACGTGCCCACCAATCCGTTTCTCTATGCATTTGATGCCGTCACGGGAACCGAAACATGGAAATACACCGGTTTCGATACTATTTTCAATCCCTCAATCGCTAATGGCATGATCTTTTTTATCTCGGACACCAACCTGTATGTGCTGGACGAAAGTGACCGGAGCCTTCTATTCTCGTTTCCACTGGGTTATTCCGGATATGAGAACACCCGGCCGGCCATCTGGGATGGGTTGGTCTATTTTTCCGGTAATGGCGGCACCTGTGACCTGTTTGCTCTGGGATTACCCGGGGAATGCGACAGTCTGGGCGCTGCTGTGAGTATGCCTGCCCATTATTTCGCACCGGGGGATCCCTGCAGTTGCACCGTCACCCTGTGTAATCCCAATTCGGCCACATACTCGGATGTCCCTCTGTTCGTGATTCTGGATATTATGGGGAATTACTATTTTGCACCGGGTTTTTCGAGTTTCGACAGGTACACCATCACCCTGGCGCCGGGTACAATGGACCAGATCGTGTTGGAACCGTTCAACTGGCCGACCGGCGCCGGATCGTTCAGTTCTGCCATCTGGTATGCCGCCATGACCAACACCGACATGTCCGAACTCTTCGGCGAATTGGGCACCTGGTCGTTTGGATGGGGGGAGTAGCGGTCTGCATATCTTGACCGTCACGTTTTTGTTGGCTATACTTGGGATATACATTGGGGGAAAGTAATGACGACAAAAATTCAAAAATGGGGAAACAGTCAGGGACTTCGAATATCGAAAAGTCTGCTCGCAGATGCACACATCAATGTGGGTGATGCTGTCGACGTTACAGCAAAAGACGGTATTATCGTTATCTCGCCGGTCAAAAAAATACGAGGGCGACACTATCTTAAAGATCTTGTAGAGGCTATTCCGGATAACTACGAATCAGAGGAGATTGACTGGGGAAAACCGGTTGGGAAAGAGGTTTGGTAGATGCCTGAATACATCCCGGAACAGGGTGATATTGTTACGATTTCTTCTGACCCTCAATCCGGTCACGAACAGAGGGGACGCCGTCCCGCTTTTGTGGTCAGCAAAGATCTGTTCAATCACAGCACAGGTTTGGCTATGGTATGTCCAATAACCAACACGGAACGAGGTTATCCGTTTCATGTCCCGATTCCTCCGGATAGTAAGCTGACAGGTTTTATTATGGTTGAGCAGGTTAAATCGGTCGATTTCCGTTCCCGGCGTGCAAAACGGATCGAGCACAGTCGTGATGATTTATTGTCGGATGTGTTGTCTATTCTGGATGCTTGCATTTATTGATTCCTTTGAATGGAGGAATATGATGTCCCAAAGAATTCTCCTGTTCCTAGCCGTTTTAACCATGGCAATATCTGTGAGAGCTGCAGTAATCCGTGTCCCGGGAGATCTGCCCACGATCCAGGAGGCCATTGACCGGGCTGTGAACTGGGATCATATCCTTGTGGCAGACGGCACGTATACCGGTCCGGGGAACAAAAATCTCGACACCCGGGGTAAAGCCCTGGTCCTGGAATCGGAAAATGGTGCGGATCTCTGTGTGATCGACTGTGAGAATTCCGGTCGTGGTTTTTACATCCACAGCGGTGAGGATGAAAATACGGTGATTCGTGGTTTCACGGTAGTCCACGGTGACATGGAGACAGGAGGAGGCGCTTGTTTTTACCAGTCGTCTCCGATGATCATATCATGTGTATTCATGTTGAATAATGCGGTTTATGGCGGCGGTGTTGAAATCAATTCATCAGAGCCGGTATTTGTTGACTCCTCCTTTTTGGCCAATAGTGCCACAACATATGGAGGTGGTGCGGTTTGTAACGGGGCGCCGGTGTTCAGACGCTGTACCTTCGCCGGAAACGATGCAATTTCCGGTGGTGGCATTCATGTGGATTCCGGGTATCCTCGCTTTATCACAACAACATTCTCTGAAAACGTCGCTATTTCCGGGGGCGCTGCTTTCAGCTACGATTCGTTTCTTCTTTTTTTCAACTGTCTGATCCGGGATAACCAGGCCTCACAGGGAGGTGGTGTTCTCATGTATTCCGGCGGCAGTTTCCACGCCGCTGGCCGGTCTTCATCTGATCTGATCAATTGCACGTTTTCAGGTAATCAGGCGTCCGAAGGGGCTGCCATTTATTGTGGTGACGAGGCCTGGCCGGATATTATCAACTGTATAATACGCGGAGATTCCCCCAACGCGATCTATGTTCACGAGTATGCCAATCCGACAGTATTATACTCCAACGTGCAGGGTGGGTTTGCCGGGGAGGGCAATATTGATTCAGAACCGCTGTTTGTTTCCGGACCCGCGGGGGATTACTATTTGAGCCAGTTGTCGTCAGGTCAGACCCAGGACAGTCCCTGCACAAATACCGGGCAGCATTCGGCAGTGGACACCTGTGTGATTCATGATGACATTACGATCTGTCTGGATGACACGAGTACGAAAACCGATTCGTTCACAGACATCGGTATGGCAGACATGGGTTATCATGCACCTCCCGGTGAATGCAGTCATTCCGGTGATGTGACCGGGGATGGTGAGATCACATCCGACGACGCTCAGATGACGTTCCAGATTGCTTTGGCGTTTTATGTGCCGGATCAAACGGAAAAATGTGCGGCAGACTGCAATGGCGATGCCGAGGTGAGTTCGGGAGATGCTCAAACTGTATTTTCCATGGTCATGGGCTCAGGATTCTGTGTTGATCCTCCGCCTGTGGATGGGTTTGTTCACATCGAATCCGGGAATTTTTACATGGGCTCTCCTGGTTACGAGCTTTGCCGGGACATGGAAGAAACAGAGCATTTTGTGACCCTCACAACCGATTTCTATATGCAGAAAACTGAAGTTACACAGGAACAATGGGAAACGGTCATGGGATCCAATCCCTCGTATTTTAATGGCGGCAATCGACCGGTTGAGAACATCACCTGGTATGATGCCGTGGTGTATTGCAACCGGTATTCCCTGGCACAAGGTATATCGCCATGCTACTACGCAGATCCTGAATTCACCGAACTGTTTGACGGGGAACATCCCGTAGTGACCGGTCCGGTTTACTGGGATCAGAATTCGGTTGGATACCGCCTGCCCACTGAAGCGGAGTGGGAATATACATGCCGGGCAGGCCAAAAGACGGCCTATAACAATGGGCAGACAAACCTGGATTGCCAGGAGGACGCCAATTTGTCCCCTATCGCCTGGTATTATTACACGTCCGGAGCTGAGACCCATGATGTGGGATTGTTGCCGTCGAATCTATGGGGCTTGGTGGACATGCATGGTAACGTGTTCGAATACTGCTGGGACTGGTACGGTGGATTTTCACCGAGCTGGCCACAGACGGATCCAATGGGACCGGATACCGGCGAAATGAAAATACTCAGAGGCGGAGGGTTTATTTCAAGCGCTGAATCATGCCGATCCGGGACCCGACCCCGATACTGGCCGGATCACTGGACCTATATCACCGGGCTGAGGTTGGTACGTTCCATCCGGTAAAACGGCATCTGTCCGCCTCATTCCAATTTGTTTTTATCCGCATCGGTGTTTCGACTTATAATCACAGGGTACCCATTGACGTAATTTCAGGCGATATGTACAGATGAAGCGCTTCACGCGTACCAAATCAGAAATATGATCGGCAGAAGTATCCCCAACCCGGTCAGCCAGGCGCCCCGGCCCTTGATGCCTTTTTTTCCTTTGACCATAAATAATCCGCTGACGGCAAGAACAGCCAGTGCGAGAGCATACAGGTCAGCAAAAAGCGTCCAGAATTTTTTCGGCACGTTCAAATGAAGAAAATTTAATTTGGACAGAAAAGGACGTTGCGTAATTTTTTCTTCCACCACCACCCCGTTTTTTAAATCAACCTCGAGGGTGTTGCCTTCCAGGAAAATATTGAGATAGTCCGGAGCGGGGTAGAACGTGGATTTATATTCGACGGGGTAAGCTAATCGCGTCAATATTTTTGTGACGACTTGATCTCTTGTCAAAGACTCCGTGTCAATCTGCCCGATATTCGTTGTGATTCTCTTGATTTTATAATTGGGATTCCAGTCTTTCGTATGATTTACCGCAACTCCGGAAAGAGCGTAAATAATGGATAATCCGAAGCACAAATACCCTAAATCCCGATGAATAGCACGGTTCCAGCGCCAGATTTTCATATTCTATTATTTAATAACCGCGCCAATACCTTTTATCTGGTAAATTGTTCTCGGTCCTTTTACATCTTTAGGATCGAATTTTTTCCCGGCTGCTTCGCAATCGTGTTTGGCGCAGGCAAGGGTCTGTTCCTTGGTCAACTCAATTTTATAGACTTCACCTTCAACACGCGCCGTTTTACCCTTTGATGTCATGGGAAATACAATCTCCCCATCAGTCACTTTCACCCGGATTGTTTCGTAATCTTTATCACTGGCCAGCTCAATCCAACAACCCCGATGACCACATACGCCCACGATGGTACCGGACACCAGAACACGTTTCCCGACAAAATCCTCGGGTTTCGCCAGGATATCAGAGATCTTTGTCTGGTCACTCAACGTGATCTCCTTGCCATAATTTTCACCCTCTGCCATTACGGCGCCAAGTGACAGGACAATCCCGAATACCAGAACTAATATTAGCTTTTTCATTAATTTTCCTTTCGATTTTTTCATCAGATTTGCATGCTCCTGCATAAGCGTCAGGTTCATAGGAACATATTCTTAAACTGTGTTTGAAATCAAGCTGGAAATTTCAGATACAATGGGAGGATAACTCGTCAATTTCATGAACCGCCCAATTTTCATCAACCCATAACCCAATTATTTCAATATTCGCATATTGTTTGCGAAGTAAAGCTATCGCCTGCTTCAACTGAGTGATTTGATCACTTTCCGGTGCCGGATTGCCGGCACAATCGTCATGGCCGACAACTGCAACACCAACAGACTTATGATTTTCAATGGAGATTTTCACTCTTTCGTGAATTGCCTGAACAGCATGTGGGTTTTTATTTTCCGCCAGGATTCGGTTCGGTCCCGGTTCCGTAATGGCGTCCACAAATTCAGCATCAAATCGCTGTTTCAGATACTGGATTACCGGCAGTTGTACCCGGCCGTCCATGCAGTTAATCGCTGTGCAGAATCGCATATTGCCTCCTTCCCTGATTATTGTTGCATTAATTCCACTGAAATTCCAGATGTTGCGGCAAAGTCTGATGAGATCTGATCTCTTGACGATTATATGTGAAAAGAGTAGATTTTTGTTTACAGGGGTTATCCACTGAAATTCAGTAACTCCAGATTTTTCTGAATTTCCGGAGATGATGTATTTGTATTACAGGGGAGGTAAATTATGAAGAGATTGCTGATTCCGGTGTTTGTGATGTGTGTGTGTGCAATAGCGCCATTGAGTGTTCAGGCCGCCTATTGTGATTGTTCCCTCAAGACTCAAACAGAAGAAGCGGCTGATGATGCGGTTTACATGGAAGCTCAGATTTCCGGTGATGATCAGGAATCCGGTCGCGCATCTGATCGACTTGTATTTTATATCGCCCGGGTGAATGAATACGAAAAATTGGATCCTCTTACTCAATCCGATCCCTTTGTGCAGTGTGGATACCGTTCCTTTGGGGGGGAGTGGATCGTGCTGGGGGAGACGGAAATCGTCATGAATTGCAATGGATCCGATTGCGATGCCGTATTTCAAGAGACTTTTTCCATGGATATCGGCCGGGATGTCCATTTTGATACATCCGTTTCTGTACGGGATTATGATCCGGATGTCAGTGAATATCTTGGTACTGAATCTTATCTTTCCAGCAATCCTGTTCCACTGGATTGGCACTACATGGATTATGGTTCTAATAATTGTTGGGGCCGGTACAGCATTGAGCATGAAGACAATGGAACGGATATCCCGCATTTCACCAGTTGGCCTACCGGTTCACATACCTCTGTTACGTTCTGGTATATCCCCTCCGATGATCGGAGTGGTGTCGATGAAGTAGAACTGCACTTCAGTACTGATCAGACATTCAACGACAATGATGAATATATCTGGACGAATGGTGCAATGGGATACGAGTTTATTGTGGAATGTCCGGATGTGGCCTGGGCATCCTACTACTATGCCATTCGACAGAAGGACGGTGCCGGTCACTGGAGTAATTATTCCACTTCAGGTACTAACTTTGTTGTTATGGAGTGCCCGGCCACGCCGACACCGACCATGACGCCCACGGCGCTGCCGGTGGTAATCAACGAGATAGTATATCAGTCTGACGGTGATGATCAGAGTTTTGTGGAAATCAAGGGACCTCCCGGGGCATCTCTGGATGATTACTTCCTGGTGGGGAAAAATGCCTTCACCGGATTATCGTATAATCAAGTCTATCTGGATGGATACACCATTCCCGGGGACGGTTACTTTGTGGTGGGTGAAAACAACACGGTTCCCGAGTATGATTTGCTTGTCCAGGGCGTGGATTATTTAGTGGGACCCAACAGTGTGCAACTGAGATACAAACCCGCATCAACAGGTGTGACGGTTGATGCCGTGGGATATGGTGGTTTTATTCCCGGTATCCACGAATTTTTCGGTGAAGGTAACACCGCAGGTGATGTGTTTGGTGATGTTTACTCACTATCACGGCTTCCCGACGGCAGCGATACGAACAATAATAGTGCTGATTTCGGACCCGGTGTCTGGACAGCCGGATCCGCGAATTCTCAATATACCTACACACCAACACCCACTCAGACACCAACCCCCAGTCAGACACCAACCCCCACAATGACATCCACCCTCACGCCCACGATGACGCCTTCATTGACAGCAACACCGACTGTAACACCCACCGCCACACCGACCAACACCTTGACACCGTCACCGACACCCACTGCCACGACGACACCTGAGGGTCCGGTTATTGGTGAAATCGGCACGGTGACGGGAGTGACCCACGAATGGGTTCAGATCAATCTCATCAATACCTACACAAATCCGGTTGTGATCTGTGAAATACCGTCTTTCAACGGCGGTGCTCCCATTGTTCCGCGTCTTAGAAATATCGGGTCCGGCAGTTTTGAATTGCGGGTTCAGGAACCGATTCCCTGTTTAAATGATCTGCATCCCGGTGAAACCATGGGATACATGGTGGTGGAAGCCGGCCGGTACCTGCTTCCCGACGGCGGTGAGATGGAAGCCGGATTGATCACCACGGACCAGCATATGCCCAACGTTGAAGACATCGTTTTCTCAGCACCTTTCAGTGAAGAACCGATTGTCTTTTCTCAGGTTCAGACCTGTAACGAAGAGGTTTACGTGAAAACCCGGTATTCCGCCGGTCCGGGACCCGATGGATTCCAGTTGGGACTGGAACCGACAGAACCCAGCGGCAACTGTGAATGCACTGTTCATGCAGCTTCAGAAACAATCGGCTGGATCGCATGGCCGGAAGATCCGGTGATCAACAATGGAATTCCCATGGAACTGAACACAACCAGTGCCTCCGTAACCCACGACTGGTATCCCGTTGATTTTATCCAGTCTTTCCAGGAACCACCGGTTTTTGTCGCCATGATGCAGACTCGAAACGGTGCGGATGGGGCATACCTGCGATATGACAATCTGGATGCTGTTTCCGTTGAATTTTTTGTTGAAGAAGATACTTGTGAGGATTCCGAGACGAATCATATCAATGGGGAAGTTGTCGGCTATTTCCTGGCGGCCCAACCCGGTCAACTCGTGGGGTATCTCGCTTCACCGACACCGGGATGTATCAACAGCGGTGATGTCAACCAGGACGGTACCCTGACTGCCGGGGACGCCCAGGATGCCTTCAACATCGTTATGGGTCTGTTGACACCGACACCGGAACAGGCGTGCGCGGCGGACTGCACCGGCGATGGCAGCATCACCGCCGGGGACGCCCAGGAGATATTCAGTGCGGTCATGGGGATGGGATCCTGCGTGGATCCGATCTGATCCGGATGTGTGCGGTTTAACGGGTAGTCATAAGAACTGATTATGGGAGGATTGTTCTTCAATAGGGTAATATGTACAGCATCATGGCCCTTTTCCAGAAGCCAATGAACAACTCGACCGGACACACCCATATCAGCTAAAAACCGCATTCAAAAATAACCGATCTCATCACGACCTGCTCTTGAGCAAGCCCGACCTCAACTCATTCACTTCTTCTCTGTCTGCCTAACCAGTAATTCTCTCATTTTCCTACCATCTCCGCATTAAATTGCAAACAAAATTGACTTGTAAATAAGAGATTTGTATTTTCTACCTGCATATCCAGTCTGGCGGACTTGAAATGGTGTTTCCGTTTATCCAGAGAAAGAGATTCCTGACGATAAAGCACAAATCTTCAGCAAGCGAATGAAGGCAGCGAAACCATCAAATTGAAATATTCTCCTCGACCCTATCAGCAAAATGCAGTAGATGCGGTTTTAGCACACCATAAAAACGGATCATCGAAATTACTCCTGCATCTTCCCACCGGCGCTGGAAAAACCATCATTGCCGCCTTAATCATTGAACGAATGCTGCAGTTGCCTCAAACCGGAAAAGTACTTTTCGTGGCTCACAGAGAAGAAATTCTGGATCAGACAATGCAAAAATTGGAACAGCATCTGTCCGGAGTGAATATTCAGATCGAACAAGGTGCGCGACATTCCGATTTAAAGGCGAGAATAACAATTGCTTCGGTTCAATCCCTCATTAAAAGGAAAGAACGATATAATCCCAGTGATTTTACATTGATAATCTGTGACGAATGTCACCGGGCTCTCGCTCCAAGCTGGACCCAGATTATCTCTTACTTTTTCGAAAAAATGGAGGGTAATTCACTGCTTCTCGGCATGACGGCAACGCCAAGAAGATCGGATGGACGGTCCGCGCTAAGTGTATTCAAAGTAATCGCTTATGAAATATCTCGATTGGAATTGCAGGACCTGGGTTACATTGTTCCCATGCATTATTTTACTATCCAGACGGACCTCCATCTTGATAAAGCGAAGATGGCAGGCGGCGATTTTCAGGTTGGTTCGTTGACTCAAATTATGAATACTGCAGAAAGAAGGGCGTTAGCCCTGAGCGCATGGTTGGAAAAAGGGAAAAATAAAAAGACCATTGTTTTTTGCGCAGGTGTGGTCCATGCCCGTCAGTTGGCATCTGATTTTAATCAGATCGGAATCAGGGCGCAGGTTATCGATGCAAAGACTTCAGGACGACGTGAGATCTTGAAAAAATTCGAAAATAAGGAACTCGATGTTTTGACAAACTATGGGGTACTGACGGAAGGTTATGATGATCCGGGAATAGAATGTATATTGATGGCTCGACCGACAACATCACCCCTGGTCTATACTCAATGTATTGGAAGAGGTCTTCGGATCTGTAAAGGAAAAACATCGTGTACTGTTATCGATATTATCGATCGCTCCACACGCCAGTTGCAGTATGGAGCAGCCGAAATGTGTGGCTTGCCCGGAAAATGGCGGTCGAGAGGAAGAGATCCCTATCGAGAAGCGTATTCAATATCCGGAATTAAAGTGAATGATCCGGAGGCATTTCTTAAGGTTAAGAGAGCTCAATCACTTGAAGAAATACAGTCGATACTGATGAGTCTGCCTGCCAGTTCGGTACTCGCCGGATTAGATGGCGTTCCGATGCTCTATTATGAACAACCTGCTGAGAAATTGACTTTCGATGATGCAAAAAAGGAAATCAGAAAAATTGTTGATCAATCCGCTGCCCGTTTAAACAGAATCTCAAGAAATGAAAACGGAATTTTGATTTCCCTGGTCGATCCTCAAGTCAGCAATGAACAATTCCTGCATCTGAAATGGCATCTTGAAAGAGTTACGGGATGGGCGGTAGAATACAAACAATCATCACACAAAAGGAATCCCCGGGCATTATTGAAATCCATGCTCGGTGAAAACCAGAAAATCAAATTATTTTCCTTCGATCCGGAAAATAATAGAGTGGTCTCCTGGATCAACAATCTGCCACCGGACAGAATTGCGTATGTCACTGAAAATTTCCGTGAAAAAACAGGTCTGACACTGGAATTAAGAGGACAAATGTCGCTATTCTGACATCAACCCTTCCCCAACACCAGCCCGTGAATCTTCCAGATAACTTCCGGGAGGGTCAACTGCAGGGTAATGCCGGGGACGCCCAGGAGATATTCAGTGCGGTCATGGGGATGGGATCCTGCGTGGACCCGATCTGATCCGGATGTGTACCGGATTTGCCGGTTCGTCGTCGTTGAGGATCGTTGTGTCAGGATTGGTTTCTTGTTCCGCTCTGGAATCAAAAATTTTACTTCAAGTAGTGCTGTCAGGTTTTACAAACAATATCAGTCCATCGACACGTTCAACGACAACAAGCGTTCCTTCTGGTATTGGCAGATTGAGAAGTGAACGGGCTTGCCAGAGTTCACCGTGGATAAACAGTGTTCCTGAATCAACTGTTATGTCTTTGCGCACTCTACCCTTCATTCCAACAAGGCTTTCCTGGCCTGTTTTGACCTTCAGGAAAAACACCCTGACTGATATAAAACCCAAAAAGATAATGGTAATAAACCATGCGCAGATAATGGGATAATTCAGAATATTCAATTTGATTGACGATGTTTCCCCGTCGAAAAAACATACCGCATTCATCCGCTGTACATCGCCAATGTAAGTGTTGATCTCTTCGGATGCGATATAATCCGCAAAGGTTGAATAATCATATCTCAGAAAGATGTTCCGTCCGTTTTTCCATGATTTATATTTGAATTCATAACTGCAATTCCGGATATGAAGGTCTCCCGTTTTAATTTTTCTCCTGGATGGAAATTCCAACTCAATATTATGAGTAATAAACATTGGATATGGAATTGAATATGGCATCTTCCGATTCTGAATATGGGGTGCGGACAATCTCTCAGTGATGGACCATGCCTCAAATTCCTTTTCATAAGCCCGCTTGAAATCAGGAATTCTATAGCGCTCGTGATGAACAATTTCATTGTCAACTTCATCATCAGTTATTTCCAGAGTTTTTACCGATTTAATTCCGGGATAACTTTTTGCATAATAATTCAGGTATTGTCTTTCGCGTTCCACTCGCGATTCACGGGCCAGTCGGTACCTCAGCACATCAGCTTCATTTCCCTTATAAGTGGTTTTTACTTCCAGAAACACGGAATCGTCAGTATCTGAAAAAATAAACTTTTCCTCCACCGATAACTGAGGTTCCATCGGTTTAGGCGTCCTGATTTTGACCAGATCTCCGGTCCCGGATTTAATGACAAGGGCACGGCGAAAATCAGGGGGATCAGTCGATGCAATTGATCCACGCCGATATGATTGTGTCGGATCAAACCAATAAATCTCGTTTTCAATAACAACCTGAATAATCACATGATTGAAAGAAGTTACAGATGGCAAGTTGTTGTCCAACTCATGTTTCAGGTTGGTATTTACAAGTGCGGGATATGCTTCGATCCCGAGTGAGCGAAGGATTGCCAGGAACAGCAGCGATTTATCTTTACAGTCACCGAACCGACGTTTTAACACATATGAAGGATCGTGCGGCACCAGGGAGTGAACGCCCATTTCGATACCAAGATAACGCACCTCATCCTGAACGAATCGCAGAACCTCCTGTACTTGCAAGACCGGGTCGGTGCTGTTTCCCTTTTCCCATTCAGAGACAAATTCAGACCAGGTTCCATCTGGGTATTCTTGACATTCATACAACGGCAACGCCCAATCAACAACTTGCTCCCATCCGGAGAAGTTCGAAAACTCTATCCAGTTTCCTCTTGAAAACCAGTTTGGCACCGAATCCTCATGTTCGATTGCCTGCCGGTCATCTAAATTAATCAAATACTCAAAACCCTGGTCGGTTTGCAGGACTTCCGGTTGAGTGTCGTTGCCGTGCATCCGGTAAAACAGTTCACCTGCCCGCTCCCAAAGCAGTCTGAACCTGAATTGGGATACCGGCAGGGACCATTCTGTCTTAAACGTCTCAGAATAATGATTGTTCAGAGCAGGATTCTGCCCTGAAATAGTATATGCAAACTCAATAATATCACCTTGTCTGATATCACTGAGAAAACCAACGGTTGTCTGACGTCCATCAAATATTTTTCGATCAAGTTCCTGTTCCCGCTGAATCGTCTTGAACTCTGATATCTGAATCCCATCAATGATTTTTTTGCCGCGAATGATCTTTATTTCGTGGATATCCAACTCCTGATATGTCGGATCATATTCAAATTCGATTTCCGAGTATTTCTGGACACCGGCATGGGATAAAATCTGATAAGCTAAATGGCGGTATTCTTCCGTATCGTTTGAAGTGATACGGTATTGATTATCAACAAGAAGGTAATGAACATCGGTCCTGGGATTAGCACCGGCATCATCTGAAATATTTTCATAGTGGTGAAAACCAACCCAGTTCCCCGGTACCTGACCCAGCGTGTATGCCTGGCAGACAGAGATTGATTGTCCTACAAAAATTAGAAAAGAAAATAGAATCAACACAGGTTTAATTTTCACAGGGAAATCATACCAATTCCAGCAAACATTTAAAACGATTAGAAATTTAGACCACGGCTCCTTAAATGAAAACACGTGTTTGTTTCTGTCTTATAAACGGTACTGCTTCCCTGCATCCGACGTTATTCGATTATAAGTGGGTGGATGCATTGACCTTGTTGATCCCCGATTTCTGTTTCAGGTATTTAACGAAGTCTTTATCTCTTCCATGGTCGCTTGATAATGGAAAGCAGACTTCAAATCCGGTTGTTGTCTCAACATAGACAAGGCTGTCATTAAAAAAAGATTCATCGTATTCAACATCAACTCTGACAATCTTATCCAAAAAAATGATGATGCCTGCTTCCTCCCAATCATTGCAGAAAAGGACTAAATTGCGATCTGTGACGAAATACATTCCATTTTTTATGTCAAACATCGCATCTGTGTAGAAATATTTTATCTTGTCATCACTCTCAAGAAGATCAATCGATCTGATTTCACTTAAATATTTTTTCGGAACCTGGTGCCCGAGATAAATGTATGTTTCAGGACAGATACTCCCAATTATAATTACAGCAATAACTCCAATTACAATAATGGTCCCAATGCTCATGGCAAATATTTTCAGAATTTTCATTTCATTTTTCTCTTTCGTCCAAAATTATACGCTACAAATGAATATCATAGCAAATATAGCTGACATTTGAGCTGACTTATACCGACACATCGTGACAGTTATGGGTTTACCCCCTCAGCCAAACCGTGAATCTCCCCGATTACCTCCGGGAGGGTTTTGCGTTCATTTTATTCCTTCTGACTTAAAACTAAAGGATCGGGTAATCAAAAGAGGGAACCGGTTTCTTCAAAAACTTGAACATCACAGAGATCTGTCCGGCATGTTGGAAGAAATGGACGATCGGTCGAATAATCACGTTTCCCGGAACAAAGTTATGTGCCGTTCCACCCCAGGTTTCTCGCCGGTTTGGTGTGTTCAGGTCATGGGGAGATATGTTTTTCAGGTACTCCTGTGTGTTATTAACCGTACTGATCCTGTATTTCTCGAGTGAATCGACAGTTGGATAATCCGGAGAGTCATCATCGGCTTGGATGTTACCTTTCAGGACTTCGATCCAGTACAATTCCGCGCCAATGATGTGGTGGATTTGGAGGCGAATTGATGGATATCCGAACTCAATGAACTCTCTGTTTAATTCAACTTCACTCAAAGACCTGCAATGCGAAACAAGTGTCTCAAAGCTTTTGTGTGCTCTTCGATGTATTTCAGCTAAGGATTCCGATGTAAACATGTTGCTCCTTTCAGGAAGCCGCTGCGGGATTAACGGCTGGTGCATCACCCGCACACCGAAGCGCTTGTATATTGTTAAAAAAGTTGGGATTTTGTCGCGTAGGTGTGTCGGTGTGGATGCGCTTGTTATGCGAGTTTTCTAAGATTTTATTCCCTGTTTTAATTATCATTTAGTCAAATTCACGTGCCTTATTCAAAAATGGTTTCAGAAATGTCATAACTTCACGCGCAATATCAGAAAACTGCTCAGGTGTGTCAGTGATGTGTCGTTTTCTGAGAAAAGTAGACCATTGCTTTTGCTTGTCATCATCATTAAAAAATTCTTCAGTATAGACAATTGAATTCTTTGATATCGTTGTCCCTCTTACCTTGAAGGTCGCTGAAATTGCTTTAGCCAGGTTATCGCTATCCAAAACTAATTTACGTGAGAGAAGTGAAATATCATAAAAATCCTTCATTCTACTGTTGGCTAAACCCAGGTAAAATATTGCATGAGCCTTCTCAGCAATTGATGTTTCAGGTGCATAGCACATCATTTCAGGTGATTCGAAATCCAATATAGATGGCATTTTCAATTTTTGGGGTGCAGGAATAAGCGGATCACCAAAACCGATATCGATTTGCATTGGTATTTTTAATACTCCTAGATTTCCTTTGAATCGTATTCTTCGCCCATTATAGTCAGCATCCTTGGAAATCTCTGAAACCACTATTGAATCTTTATCGAAATCCAATCCATCAGGTTCTATTTTTTCATCGATAATTTCTCCCACAACTCTGGTTATCGTAGCCGTATCATTGCTTATCCGACCAAGTAAATCGATATCAAGTGTTGAACGCGCATCCTTGATTTGTAGAGCATGCATGAGGAGAGCACCTTTAAGGATAAATCGTTCACCAAATCTTGACTTAACCAAGCGGCATAGGAATCGATTCATTGCAAAATACTGAACGATTTCCTGATAATTCTGTCCGGACAGTCTTGATAAGTTTAATAACCTTTGCCTTACAGAGGCGGATAAATTCTTCAAATAATCGCCTCCAAATATGGACGAATTTGCCTTGCAACACGGCAGGCTTTAGCCATTTCAAGTATTTTTGTCGGATCACTACCTTTTTGTGACATATAGAGCTTGAGTGCTTCAATCACTACATCCACCCCAAAAACATGACGATATTTAAAGCAATCAGCAATTGTTTTTTCTCGACAAAATATTTTTAGTTTGACCCCACCTATAGTCATTTTTGTGACACCCGTTTTGAATGGAAGTGCAGACATTCGAAATATCCGCACCTTAGGGTAATCGACTTTCGGAATATTCGATTTTCTATTTATGGCCAGATGAATTTCACGTGGGATCTCGGTTGTAAGTTCATGATGATAAAGGGCTGATATAAGGCAAAGAATCCCTTCAGGAATCCGCTTGCTGATTGCTGCATAATCTGGAGAAGTTGTACCGGCAAACTCTGTAACTTGATAGATGCCTCGTGCGATCTTACTGACTTCACCAGTCTCGCAAAGTCTATAGATTGTTGTGTGCGAGAGAGCATTTTGTCTCGCCTCACTTACTGTAAACACCCCTTTTCGGGCAAGAATTTTAAGCTTCGACAGTGTTTCTCTGTTCATTTATCACTCCTTCAATTACTTTCTGGAGTGGATTATATATATTTTGATTCATTCCTTCAATATTATCCAGAAAAATTTGACGTGCTTTTCCTATTCCACGGTCATCTTGAAATTGATGTTCCAATCGGAGGTATGGACTTTCCTCCTACGCAACAAGTTGCTACGGCGGGACAGGCAGTCCTTTATGTCTATCTGGTTACAGATCAATCCTGCATTTTTCATTATATCGGCGCAGGAATATGGATTCTATATACCCCTATGAAAAATGGCTTTCAAAAGCTCGGCAATGGAAACAGGAGTTCCGTGAAAATGGTTTAAATCACTTCGGAAACTGCGGTTTCCCTGCACTACGCTTACCTGTAATCTTCGTATCAATGATTATGTGACTGTTCAAATTGGGAGCGCTTTCTGTTCCAGAAGTAGTTTACCCATCCATGAAGGATTGGGTTCACTTTGCTTATTACATATCGGATCGGATGGCTACGCTGCTCTCGGAAAATCTGCTTCAGTTTCTTTGTGAGCATCTTTCGCTTCTTGTGTTGCGGACTGTAATACGGACGCCATTTGCCAGTGTATGATCTTACTCTACGAAACTCAAACCCCAAAACTCTCTTTCTTCGCTAGATTGGCCGTCTTGCTTTTAGCTTCGTTCAGTTCTACTTCCAATTTCGTGATCTCTTCTCGCAATCGTTTCTCTGATGCATAAATCAGCCAATTATTTCGGGGATGGTTGTCTATCAGTATCACAAGATCATCTGCGTTCCCAGGCACAGAGTCCCCTGGATGTGCTATAGCCCTGTAATTTAATCAATTCCCAGAGCCAACCCGTGAATCTCCCAGATTACCTCCGGGAGGGTCAATCGCAGGGTAATACCAGAGACGGATGGGGTGCCCGGGAGAGGGATCTCAACCCGTGTGTCGGAAATTTCACCGTTGATGATGCGGTTCACCGCCGGGAACTGTCTGTTCAGAAGCTGGACGTTTTTCGGAATTATAGACGAATATTTGCTTGAAATTTCCATACCGATACGGGCAGGGAGGACCAGGTTATCGCCAGTGGTAGTGTGTATTATTATCTCGCCGATCAGTGATCCCGAAGTCTGCGGATCACCGGCAATCCGGGAAATGAGTATCAGAGAATCCGCCGGCTGCGGTTGCGTGAACTCAAACGTCCACTCCCCGGTGTCCGTGCACGGCTTCCGCGGGCTGATGGTCATTGTCCCCAGCGCCAGAAATTTTTGGGGGGTATGATCCGCCCGGGCCTCCAGGACACATGCCTGCCGATCCGGTCCCAGCCTGATCCCTCCGGGTAATCCCTGGTATCCGGTATCGGGATTGAGGCGATGATGTTTCAACTGACCGAACGTCCGTCCCCATCTCAAATCTACGGCATGAATATCCTTTGCAGTGGCATCAGCAATCATGAGCCAGCCGTTGAGTCCCGTAATCAGGATCAGTGCAATACCAGCCAGGATAAGGGGATGACGAAAAATCCTCCCCGGTAGTTTCTCCAGAACGGGCAAGCCCCACCGGATAAACCCCAGGGTCATCCCCAGAGCCAGTATCCCCGGAGCCAGCATGGCCCAGTGACCGGTGAGCCCTTTGAAAATCAGTCCGGATTTCACGAGCTGCCACAACAGTCGCGGCGCTTCTGTAAACTGAGCAACCATCATCTCCCGGGGCATCATCGCAACCCAGGCCGGTCCCGGCTCGGAGCCGGGCGGGCCAATTACGATCAGGGGTGATCCCAGTTTCGAGAGATAGTATTGCGCCATAAGCAAAAGGTTCCAGCCGACAAGAACGACTCCGGCCGCCATGACCATTTTCCGGAGAGCAGACCTTTTTCGCTCACAAAAAAGATTAAAAAATGCCATCAGACCCAGTGCAAATGCCGGTGTGAGATTCAAAAACCGGCGCATACCAAAACCCACGCCATACAGGTCCCGGCGCACGGAATTGATATAGAGCTGAACCAGGAACAGGAGCACAAACCCCCAGGTCAGCCGCATGTTTTTTCTGAGAATAAATATCATAAAAACCGTAGCCAGGAGCAATATGGGATTTACTATGAACAACCCTTTCAGACCGTCAAAAAGCACGATTTTGAAATTGGGAGTCAGCCAGTGCATACCGCCTGACCCCTGAGGGTCCGTGACAAATGCGCCATACATGATTCGCGTGACCAGAAGTTGTGGGGAGACTCCCACCAGAAACATACCGGCAAACATGAGCCAGCGACCGAGCCGGCGCTTGAAAATCTGAACCGACGGCGCCGTCAGAAGCACGGTGATGGCATCCATAAACGGCAGCAGCACACAGAATGCGTTCTGCCACCGTGCCATGACCATAAGACCGGCCAGCAGACCGTACAATGCATACTGCCGGGCGTTCCAATCAGCGTCCCGGGAAATATACCATGTGAGCATGAACAGGGATGTGAGCATAACGCTCAGGGCGTGGGAAAATGCCGGAGTCACAAATAGAAACGCCGGCAAGTGTGATGCGCCGAGAATAAAGAAGAGGCCGGCATTGCGGTCCTCAGGTCTGAACCGGGCTTTTTCACCCAGTCGATCGATGGCGAGAATTGTTACCAGTCCCGCCAGCATGGACATGACCATGGGAAGAAAACGGTATGGCAGACCGTACCCCGTGGTGGATAGATGACCTCCCAGGGTGTTGAACAACAGAATCAGCCAGTGAGCCAGCAGATAAAAGGGCAGCCAGAAAACGGCCGGACCAAAGGAGAAAATGTTTTCAGTATACCCGGTGTCTTTCCATTGCCTTGCTGTGAGGACGTCCAGATTCCGGATCCATTCCCATGTGAAAAACTCCCTTTCATCATGGAAATTCAGGTCGTTCTGAATCACCAGAGATCGGACATACTCGTAATACTGAGCGCCGTCGGAGTTCAATCGGGGTGAAAACAGCAGAATTTGCAGAAAAACAAAGAGATAGAGGGTGGGCAGAAGATGATTTTTGTTGTTGAGATCGAATGTCATACCGGCTTATTTATAAAAGAATTGATTCAAAATTACAATATACCTACAATAACGGTTCATTTCCGGACACTCCGGGGGATTCGGGGTGGGAAAACACTGGCAGTCACGCACGCAGGAGGAGACGATCAATGACAGTAACAAAACCGATTATTCTTACCGGAGACCGGCCCACGGGAAGATTGCATCTTGGCCATTATTTCGGTTCCATAAAGAGCCGGGTGGAACTTCAGGACGAATACAACACGTTTTTGCTTATCGCGGACGTGCAGGCGCTGACGGATAATTTCAAGACGCCGGAGAAAGTCGTGGCCAATGTGGAAGAAGTTGCCATTGACAATTTTGCCTCGGGGATCGATCCGGAGAAAGTCACATACGTGATTCAGTCCACCATACCGGCGATTGCGGAGTTGACCATTTATTACGGTAATTTCGTGACATTGGCCCGGCTGGAACGGAACCCGACCATGAAAGCGGAAATCGCCAATAAAAAGGAGTTGTTCGCCAAGGGTGTGACCATCGGATTTTTCGGATATCCCGTGAGCCAGGCGGCGGATATCACGGCGTTTGATGCTAACCTGGTACCCGTGGGGGAGGATCAGATGCCCATGATCGAACTGACCCGGGAAATTGTCCGGAAGTTCAATCGCACCTATAACGTGAACGCCCTGGTGGAACCGGAGGGATATGTTACGGAGATCGCCCGGATTCCCGGTACCGACGGTAAACTCAAGATGAGCAAGAGCATGGATAACGCGATTTATCTGAGGGATGATCCGGAAGATATCCGACGGAAAGTGTTCTCGGCATACACCGATCCACTGAAAGCCAGGCAAACCGATCCGGGTCACCCGGAAGGCTGTGTTGTCTGTGCGTATCTTCAACTCGTGGATCCCGATAACCACGTGCAACTCACGGCGGACTGCATGGCGGGTAAGATGGGCTGCACATCCTGCAAAAAGGATCTGACGGAAAAATTGAGTAAATACCTGGCGCCCATCAAGGAAAAAGGCGCCTATTATGAAGCCCGGCGCGGCGAAGTCCGGGACATTCTTCAGGCCGGGTCCGAAAAAGCCCGGCAGGTGTCCGGTGAGGTGCTCCGGCGGGCCAAAGACGCCATGAAAATCAATTACTGAGTCCGGTATGGATCCGATATATCTCGATTATAATGCCACAACACCGGTGGCGCCGGAAGTTGCGGCCACCATGATACCGGTTCTTACGAAAATATTCGGGAATCCGTCCAGTCCGCACTGGTTCGGGGTTGACGCCAAAGATGCCGTGGATCATGCCCGGGGTCAAGTGAGCGCCCTCATCGGCGCTGAACCGGATCAGGTGATTTTTACCGGTTGTGCCACGGAATCCAATAATATTGCCATCCTGGGCGCCACCGTGATGCAGGGCGGAAAAGGGCATATCATCACCTCCGCCGTGGAGCATCCGGCGGTCCTGGAAGTGTGCGTGTTCTGCCGCCGCCATGGATGGGACGTGACTGTTGTACCCGTGATGTCCGACGGCCGGGTGGATCCCGGGGTTATCCGCACCGCAATGAGGGACGATACCCGGCTGGTTTCCATCATGCATGCCAATAACGAGGTGGGCGCCATTCAGCCCATCACAGAAATCAGTGAGATCATCCGGGGGCAAGGGATCCTGTTCCATGTGGATGCCGCGCAGTCCACCGGGAAAATTCCGGTGAACGTGGATGACCTGGGAGCGGATCTCCTCACAATTGCGGCGCATAAGTTCTACGGTCCCAAAGGAATAGGCGCACTCTATATCCGGCCCGGTACCGCTGTGGCAGGGATCGCCTTCGGCGCGTCCCATGAGCGGGGCATCCGTCCGGGCACGGAAAACGTCCACAATATCGTGGGTCTTGGCGCAGCGGCGGAACTGGCCATGGTTGATCCCGGCGGCCGCATCCGGCACATGGCAGAGACTCGGGACGGGCTGTGGGAGCGGCTCAGGGACGGCTGTGGCGACCTTCGCCGGAACGGTTCAACAGACTACTGTCTGCCCAATACGTTGAGTGTCGGGGTCAGAGGATGTACTGCCACGGATATCATGAATGAGATTCCGGAAGTGGCAATCTCGGCGGGCGCTGCGTGCCATTCACCTGACGATATCAATGTTTCCCATGTCCTGGAAGCCATGGATGTGCCGGCGGAATATGCCCACGGTACCCTGAGAATTTCCACGGGCATCATGACCACCATGGACCAGGTTGACCGGGCGGCAGCACTCATCATCGATGCCGTAAAGCGGCTTCGGAAAAAGGATTTATAGTGAAAATAGCGACATTTAATGCCAACAGTATCCGCATGAGAATTCCCATTATTGTGCCCTGGCTGGAAGAACATCAGCCGGATGTGCTGGCCATACAGGAAACAAAGGTTCAGGACCATCAGTTTCCCGTGGACGCGTTTACGGATATGGGGTACCACGTGGTGTTCAAAGGTCAGAAATCATACAACGGCGTGGCGCTGATCTCACGGGAACCGCTGTCTGATGTGAAATCCGGGTTTTCACCGGATGATGAGCTGTCTGGTCCACGGTTGATCCGGGCCCGGCTGGGGGATGTCCACATCATCAACAGTTACGTGCCTCAGGGCCGGGATATTGAATCGGAGCATTACCAGGGGAAACTGGAATGGCTCAAAAAATTCCGGGAACTTCTGGAATCGGAGTATACACCGGACCAAATGGTGATCTGGACCGGGGATCTCAACGTGGCGCCGGAACCCATGGATGTTCACGATCCCAAACGCCTGGAAGGGCATGTCTGTTTTAATCGGGATCTGACGAAACTGTTCTATGAGGTCTGTGACGGATGGCTCCAGGATGTGTTCCGAAAACATCACCCGGAACCGGAACAGTTCTCGTATTTCGATTACCGTGTCCGGGGAGCAATTCCCCGGAAAATCGGCTGGAGAATTGATCATATTCTGGCCACAAAACCACTCTTCGACCGGTCGAAAGATGCGTGGATCGATCTGGAACCCCGGCGGTCCAAACTGCACAAACCGTCGGATCACACGTTCATGATCGCTGAGTTTGAGATATGAGTCGTCCCGGTATGGACCTGAGTGCGTTCACACAAAAACTCATCGCCTTCGATACGACAAATCCACCCGGGGACCAGTTTCACTGCGTGGAATGGATGGCTGCTTTTCTTTCAGATCAAGGTCTCAAAACGGAAATCAGGACCGTGGAAGGTGTCCCGTCACTCCTGGCAACAGCGGATTTCGGGACCGGTGGCCGGAACATCTGCTGGGTGGGTCATTGGGACGTTGTGCCGCCGGGACCCCTGGACGCCTGGTCGGTCACGCCGCCGTTTAAACCGGAAATTCGTGATGGGATTCTGTATGGCCGGGGTGCCTGCGATATGAAATCAGGTGTTGCCGCAGCGGTGTATGCCGTGCTGGACCTGATGAGAAATCCACCACGTGACGGCCGGGTGGTCTTAGCCATTCTGGGGGATGAGGAAAATGGCGGAATCCGGGGCGCGGCACAGATTATTCCGGATCTTCACCGGGAAACGCCGTTTCATTACGGGATTGTCGGAGAACCCACCAATTTTGAATTGAAAATTGCCCGGCGGGGTGTCTGCTGGGGTAAAATCACGTTTAAAGGTGTTCAGGCCCATGCCGCCCGGCCGGATGAAGGGGATAATCCCATATCGAAAATGGCCCGGGGAATCACTGCACTGGACGCTCAGGTATTCAGCCGGCAGCAGAACGCCGGGCTGTGCGGAAAAACAACGATGTCCGTCACCACCGCCCATTCAGGGGATAAAGATAATACCATTCCCAATGCGGCGGAAATCGGGTTTGATATCCGGGTGCTGCCGGAACAGACAGAAGGAAGCATCCGTGAGGACATCCACCATGCCATGGCAAAGGCCGGGCTGAAAAAGACCGTGGATTACGCACTGAACCTGAGTTGGTATGCCGGGGCATACGCCACCACGGATACCGGTATGGTGGAGATCTGCCGGGACGTGATTGAATCCGTGACGGGGGAGAGACCAAAACTCAACGGAGACGGTGGCACAAGCGACGGCCGGTTCCTGGCATACGCCGGTGTCCCGGTGGTGGAGTACGGGCTGGAAAACAGCACCCTCCACAAAATCAACGAATGCTGTGCCGTGGTAAACCTGGATAAGATTCGCACGGTCTATGCGGCTTTGTTCCGGCGGCTGCTGGGACGTTGATGTCCCGAATTTCTTGAATCCATGGGAATTATGGGTGTTTTCTAGAATTTGGATTTTTGGTTTGATATCTTGATCAACCCTGCATCTATACGTATAATGTAAGTATGTGCGCCAGGCAAAGCCGGCGCCTTCCAGCAGGTGAAAGTCCTG
>SWBX01001823.1_pt1 | contig 28646 bp, 19 predicted proteins | sample 4693051 | NCBI WGS metagenome assembly SWBX01 (sample SAMN10267272, study PRJNA491770) | bioreactor metagenome | isolation source: DHS bioreactor inoculated with marine | place: Japan: Omine Ridge, Nankai Trough | reverse complement strand
AACCGGTCCGCCTGGGTCAGGGTGTTTGCCGTGAGGTCCCTGTGTTTGGATGCCGCACCGGTTTCTCCCAGAGCAGGTATCAGTCGGGTTTTAACCCGGCCCGGCTCCGGGTACCGGGTAAACAGGATCAGATGTTCCCGGATACCGATCCCTGTCACACCAGGGCGCCTCCGCAGGAGGATCCGCTCCCGGCGGTGCAGCCAAAGCAGTAGTCACCGGTAACGATCTGTCGATGTTCCAGCGTCCCGAAATCAAAATCCCGGATATGATCCGGTGCACCATGGTTCACCGGCACGTTTTGCGCCAGATTGAAGTCACAATCGTACAGTGTGCCATCCCAGCCGACACAGACCTGGTGACGGCACATGAGATCATTCATGGTTGCGGGGTTGAAGGCATTCTGGAGAAGATTCATGTATGAGTCCTCCTGGCCTGCCTGCTGGAGATACTCCCGGAACCGTCCCATGGGAATATTGGTGATGGTGTGCAGATGCGTGAACCGTATCCCGAACCGCTCATTCAATTCCCGGCGATAGTCTGATTCCAGAGTGGCCTGATCCGGTGGCAAATGCGCACCGCCGGGGTTGTAAACGAGATTCAGCACCAGGTCATCTTCAATGCCGTATCCCAGTGAATTCAGGATTCGAATGGATTTAATAATACGCTGGTAGGAACCTTTTCCCCGTTGTGAATCCACGTTTTCTTTCAGGTAGCACGGCAGAGACGCCACCAGTTGAACCCGGTGATCCCGGTAAAATTTCAGCATGGAGGTTCCGTCGGAAGGATCCGGCGCCACCAGATTGGTCCGGACCTGGATGGAGTGGCCGTCATTTTCCAGAGCGATGATGAACCATCGCAGATCCGGATGGAGTTCCGGTGCGCCACCTGTAATATCAACGAAACACCGGTCCAAAGAGCCAATGGTTTCCAGCACCTGCACCAGGATTTCCCGACTCATCATCTCTTCACGTTCCGGAGAAGACTCCAGGTGGCAGTGGCGACAGGCCAGGTTGCATTTCAGTCCGATATTCACCTGCACGGTCCGAATATCTTCACTTTGCAATGGTTTACCCATTGATTCGACTACCTTTGTATCAAATTCATTCATGACCGGGCGTCCTTCTGAGGAAAACTCCATGGCAGATGCACCATGACGACAATCTATCCTTTTGTCGCATCAGCCGGCAAATCCTTACAAATTTTATCCACCTATACTCAATTTTTCCCTGAGTATTCCTGCCGGAGTTCTTCAATCCGCTCATCTTCGATTTTGGTAACGAGAATTTCCGGTTTACCCGGCAGTGTATGATCAGCCATATCGGTCCACCGGCCAATCCGGTCCCAGGGTTCCTCATGGACATCACAGGTCAGTCCGATATTGCTGTAAATCTTTTCCGCCAGATCGGGAATGAACGGTGCGGCGAGGGCTGCGGCGGTCCTCAGAAGGAGCATGCAGTTAGCCATGATCTGACCCGCGGCATCGGGATCTTCTTTAATAACCTTGAAGGGTGCAGCTTCGTCAAAATACTGGTTGCAGAACTGCCAGAACCCTCGAAGCTTCCGGACAGCCATGCTGAACCGGCATTCATTGAGAGCTGATCCCACATCCAGCACTGCCATCCGGATCTGTTCCGAAACAGCGGCGTCTTCCGTGTGAAGATCGGGGACAGTGCCTTTGAATCGTTTATTGAGAAACACCAGCGTCCGATTGGCGAAGTTGCCCAGAACATCGGCCAGATCCTTGTTCACGGCTTCCTGAAACCCGCCCCAGGTGAAGTCCGTATCCTGTTTTTCCGGGGCAATTTTCAGCAGATAGAACCGCCAGTAGTCCGACGGGAACATTTCCAGAGCGGTATCGGTGAACACGCCCCGCTTCTGACTAGTAGAAAACTTGCCCCCCTCATACTGGAGCCATTCAAACCCTTTCACCATATGCGCCAGGACATACCCGTCATCAGCGCCCATCATGGTGGCCGGCCAGGTGATAGTGTGGAAGGGTACATTATCCTTGGCCAGGAACTGCACCAGTTTTGTTTCGGGATCTTTCCAGTAATCCTGCCACGCATCAGGGTTACCCATGGCTTTCGCCCATTCCATGGATATACCGATATACCCGATGGGAGCATCGAACCAGACATAAAACACCTTGTCCTCATACCCTTCAAGGGGCACGGAAACGCCCCATTTGAGGTCCCGGGTGATACACCGTTCCTGCAGCCCTTCTTTGAGCCATTTCCCAGCGATACCCACAACATTTTTGGGCCAGTTCGTTTTTGATTCCACCCATTCTGTAAGCTGTGGCATAATCTTATCCAGTGACAGGTAAAGGTGCTTTGCGGTGCGCATCTCCAGGTTCGTGCTTCCGCTTATCGTGGATCGGGGATTGATAAGGTCCACCGGATCCAGGAGCACCCCACAAGCCTCACACTGGTCGCCCTTGGCATTGTCGGAAGCGCATTTCGGGCATGTACCCACCACATACCGGTCGGGAAGATACCGGTCGTCCTCAATGGAAAATAACTGTTCCGTCACCCGTTCCTGAATAAACCCGTTCTTGTGAAGGCACTGGAACAAATGCCGGGTCATCTCATGGTTTTCCGGACTGCTTGTCCGGCCGAAATAATCAAAACTCAGCCGGAACCGGTCATAGATGTCTTTCTGAACTCCGTGGTACTTTTCGGTGTACTCCGCCGGGATCAACCCCTCACCGGCCGCAGATATTTCCGCCGGTGTGCCATGCTCATCGGTGCCGCAGATGCACAACACATCGTTCCCGCTCATCCGGTGGAACCGGGCGTACACATCGGCGGGCAGAAGCGATCCGATAAGGTTTCCCAGGTGTTTAACTCCGTTTATATAAGGCAACGCGCTTGTGACGATGATTTTTTCCATCAGGACTTCCTCCTCTGGCGACCTATTCAAGCAAAAATGCGGTCAGGGATCAACAAAACAGCGGGGTTCATGTTCCCGGGATGGAACAGCGCGGAATTACTGCCAATGGTGAGATAATAATGCACTTCGATCTGTCAGCGATCCGCTGCAGGCTATGGTGATGATAAAATACCATTTAGTGGCAGGATCTGCCTGCCATGTCGGATTGTAAGAATTGATATTTGCTTCTTTTCAATGCGATAAATGATGCGGTAATTACCGTAAATCAACTCTCTAAATTGAGCATTTCTAATTTCAGGGACAATCCTGCCAATTTCAGGTGAAGATTTAAGTTGCTTAACTTTCGAAAATACTGTCTCTACCCATTTTTCCGCAGCGGACGGTTTGTCCCGAGCGATATATTCAGCGATTTCCGAAACTCTGTCTATTGCAAGGGGTGACCAGACAATCTTCATTTTCGGATGTTCTTCAATACGTGTTCTCTCGCGTCTCCATGATCAATTCCCTGTCCATTTTGAAGTTGATCAAGTGACAACTGAACATCAGTCAATAGTTCAAGTTTCTCCTGCATCATCTCATATTCACAGACATCCAGTAACACGGCTACGCTTTTCCCATGTTGAGTAATGATCACAGGTCGTTTCGTATCATGAACCTGCTTTATGATGTTTGCGATACCTGTCCTTACCTCAGACAGTGGTTTGATATCCTGATCAATTTTAATTCTTTGCATTTCACACCTCGTATTCTTGCTTAATTACGTACATTATAACGTACGATATATGGGTTATGCAAACTGGCAGGCATAAGGAGACAGGCCCTTACCGATCACCGGCGGGTAAATCCCCAATCACAAGGGTTGTCCCGTACACCTGATTGTAATATTCCACAAAGATCATGGCAAATTTCAGGGCGATGCGCGGCTTCACAGTCGCTGCCAGGAGAAAGAGCGACAAAAAGGGAAAGAAAAAGGTGATTTCCTCCAGGATACAGATCACCAGAAATATCCAGAATAATTTCGATTGCAGTATTTTTGTAAACATCTTGATAATCCTGTCTTGTGAAGAAAGGTGGGTTGGACCCTCCAATAAAAAAAGAGCTGAGATGATAGAAATTATCGTGATCTCTGTGTGAATGCAATGTCACGTTGCCGAACCCGGTCTTTACCTGATATATTACATTATCAGCAGCTTTTTCGGGTAAGAAAATCAGGAGAGTTTTATGGGATTTACGTGCGGAATTGTCGGGTTACCGAATGTGGGTAAATCCACGATTTTCAATGCGCTGACTAATCTGGATGTGCCGGCGGAAGCATTTCCTTTCTGCACCATTGATCCGAATCTGGGAAAGGTGCCGGTGCCGGACGAGCGGTTGCTGAAACTGGCCGAATTGACATCACCGGACAAGGTCACATCCACATATATGGAGTTTGTGGACATTGCCGGATTGGTGAGAGGTGCAAGTCAGGGGGAGGGTCTGGGTAACCAGTTTCTGGGACATATCCGGGGAGTGAATGCCATCGCCATGGTGGTGCGGTGTTTTGAGGATCCCAATATTCCTCATACGTCCGTTGAGATCAATCCGGTTGATGACATTGAGATTATCAATCTGGAGCTGATCCTGGCGGATCTGGATATCGTGACGCGGCGGATGGAGAAACTGGTGAGGATGGCAAAGGTTGGGGATAAAGATGCCCGGAAAACAATGGATATCCTGAAGCGGGTTCAGGACTGGCTTGAAGCGGGTCATTCCATTCGGGATGCGCCTGAAGAATTTCGCGGGTATTCGGTCATTGAGGTACTTCAACTGCTGTCCGCCAAACCTCTGATGCTGGTGCTCAATACAGCAGAGGACGATACCCGGGGGGAATCGACGCGTGTGCAGTCCGCACTGGCGTATGCAGCGTCCAATTCTCTTCCCGCCGTGATCCTCTCCGGAAAAATCGAATCTGAACTGGGTACGCTGGAACCGACAGACCAGGCGGAATACCGTAGTGAACTGGGGCTTGAAGAAAAAGGGCTTGAGAAGATGGTTAAGGCCGGGTACCGCCTGTTGGGTTTGATTACATTTTATACAACGGTTGGTCCGGAATTGAGGGCCTGGACCGTTCCGGAGGCGACCCCTGCCCAGACAGCGGCGGGCGGGATACATACCGACATGGAACGGGGTTTTATCCGGGCGGAAGTTGTTCCTTATGAGGAAATTGTTACCGCCGGGTCGGAATCGGCAGTCCGGGAAAAGGGAAAATTACGGATTGAAGGACGGGATTATATTGTCATGGACGGCGATGTGATCCGGTTTCGGTTTAATGTTTAAGGCGTGTCAGGTCGGGGTTCCATTCTCGACCTTTGCACTAATTTCTGCTACTATATTGATGTCTCGTCCATGGGATATTGTTGAGGGGAAATAGTGGCAGACTATATCAGTGAGTTCAAGACCGGACAGGTCATCGGGTCGTACACACTTCAGAAATTTGTCAGTGCCAGTGGTTTTATGGAAATGTGGACGGCCACGCATCCGGAATTGTCAGACCATGTGCTTTTGAAAATTCTGGCCATTACAGATTATCTCCAGCAGTTCCGGCAAAAAATGTTTATCCAGTCGAAACTGTCCCATCCGGCAATTCTGCAAGTCCTCAATCTGCATACAAACGAAGCGCCGGCACATGTTGTGATGGAAAATATAGAGGGGAATGAACTGGCATCAAATCTGAAGGTGCGTGGTGTTTTACCGGAAAAGATGGCTTTGGAGATCGCCAAGCAGGTGCTGGAATCACTTCTGTATTCTCACAGCCATGGTATTCATCATGAGAATCTGCATCTCAACAACATCTATGTGGACGATCATACACGGGTGAAAGTCACAGATTTCGGACTGGATTTTCCAAAAAGCGAATTTTCAGCTCCGGAACAGAAACCCCGGAAAAAATCGGACATGCGGTCTGACCTGTATTCAATGGGTGCCATTCTGGTAAAAGTTCTGACGGGATTTGATATACAGTCCATCAAGATTCCGGAGTTGAAGGATCGTAATATTTCCGACGAAACCCTGAACATCATTACCCGATCTCTGGCCAGGAAAAAACAGCGGTATCAGCGGGCATCGGAGATGCTTGAGGATGTGGATCTGGCCGTGGTTCATCTTGCTCGAAAATCGGACAGTCAACGGAAGACGTTTCAGGCAACGGAAAACATCCGTGATATCCGCGAGAATTGGGACCAGAAACTCAAACATCACGCCATCATGTTTGAGAAAAACGGTCGGTTTCAGAAGAGTCTGGATTTGTGGCGGGAAGTTCAGTTCAACAATCCCGATGATTCAGCAGCAGAAGCGGCGGTGAAGCGATTAGTATTCAAACTGAAAGAAAAGCAGGCAAAGGTTAAGCTCCCCGAAAGAAACGAAAGCAAACCCTCGGGAGGCAATTTTCCCCGTGCAAATTTGTTTCTGCGGCGGATCATGATTTTTTGCATGTTTGTTCTAATTGGCGTGATTTGTGTATTCGGCGTTTTCCTTTTGCGGGATTGGCAGATGTTTCCTGTTAAGGAGTCAGCGGCAGTGATTCCTGTTCAAACACCCACTCCTGCACCGACAGTAACTCCGACCTCTGTACCGGTGCCGACAGTGACGCCCCGGGCCACGATAACGCCACGTCCCACGGCAACGCCTGTACCGCCCACGCCTTCACCAACCCGAACTCCGAAGCCACAGCCGGCACAGCAAAATTACGGTTCCCGCAGGCGTAATCGGAGTGTGGCGCCGTCGGGATTTGTGTACATTCATCCCGGTTCTTTTTATCGAAGTAATAAGGAAGGTAAGCCGGAAATGTCCCCGGGATCCCGGCTTCAGAGAATCTGGTTGACCCAAGCCATCTATATGGCTGAATCAGAAGTTACCCAGGATCAATGGTGGACAATCATGGGTTCAAATCCCTCACAGAATAAAGGTTCCGGATTACCGGTGGAAAGTATTACGTGGTTTGAAGCCATTGATTTCTGCAACAAAATGTCACTGAGAGACGGGTTGAACCCCTGCTACCATTTTAAGAGTGACACGCTGCTGATGTACACGCTTCCCGAATCAGGAGAGCCCGCAGCTGTGCACTGGAACCGGCATTCAAACGGATACCGGTTACCCACGGAAGCGGAATGGGAATATGCGTGTCGGGCCGGAACACAGACCCGGTTCAGCTGGGGTGATTACGGTGACTGCAATCTCGCCATGGCGGAGAACGATACCGTTGCATCTGAGGATTCCTGCTCAGATCTGATGCGTCAGCACAACCTGCCGACGGATTCACCCATTCAAGTAAAATCCTATCCGGCCAATCCATGGAAACTTTATGACATGCACGGCAATGTACAGGAATGGTGCTGGGACTGGTATTCAAGCATCCTTCCCAACGAGTATAACCCCATCGGACCCTCAAAGGGAACACGGAAAGTGATCCGCGGTGGGAGTTGGAACGATATTTTTTCGCGCTGTACATCTTCATCCCGTGAGCGCAACCGACCTCAACGGAAGAGTTTCCGCTGTGGACTGCGTCTTGTCCTGGATGCACGGTAGCCATGATGGCCCTACCCAAAAGGAGAATCTCATGAAAGTTGTCTGTGTATTCGGCAGTCCCCGTGCAAATGGGAACAGTCATGCCATTGCTGAAGGGTTCCTGGAAAAAATCCGTGAACAGGGTGGAGACGTCGAATCGTTTCATCTGAACCGGTTGACATACAAAGGCTGCCAGGGCTGCCAGGTATGCAAAACAAAACTGGATCATTGTGTGCTGAAAGATGATCTCCGTGAGGTGCTTGAGAAAACCGCGGAAGCCGATGTTCTAGTGGTGGCGACTCCGGTTTATTACGGTGATGTCAGCAGCCAACTCAAGGGATTCATTGACCGGACTTACTCCTATCTGGTTCCGGACTTCTATACAAGCGAAACGCCTTGCCGGTTGAAACCCGGGAAAACACTGGTCTTTGTGATAACTCAGGCCGGTCCGGAAAAGAGTTTTGATGATGTTTTCCCCCGGTATGGATACTTTTTCAAGTTCTACGGGTATAAAGATCAGTATCTGATTCGGGGATGCGATCTGAGCGGTCCGGAAGAAGCTTCCGTCCGGGAATCACTGATGTTGGAAGCCGAGACAGCCGCACTCAAGATTCTTGGGTAGGAAACCCATCCGAAGCAAATTCCGCCGCCGTTAAAAACCCCAGCCGCGTGATGGATTCGAAAACCGGGGGATTAAGCGTTTCCGGTGTATCCGATTTCATATGGAGATGGCTGTACGGCCGGCGACTCACAAAAAACATGTTGGGAACCCCGGATTGCTGAAACGCTTCCGCATCAGCACCTCCCGGAGGATGATCACTGAAAGTATCCTCAATCCCGATCACAGCCTCATTGATTTCATCCAGAACCCGAAAGAGTGTCGGGTACGCTTTCCTGCCCCGTATATCCAAACCCGTTCCCGCGCCCATGCAATCCATATTGAGCATAGCCCGTGTCCGGTTCAGGGGCCAGGCAGGATGATCCTTGTAATGCATCGATCCCAGAATGCCGGCTTCTTCCGCCGAAAACGCCATGAACAGCAGAGTGGCTTCAGGCCGGGGTCCGGCTGAAAATGCCCGGGCCATTTCAATGATGGAGGCCACACCGGAGGCATCGTCCTGAGCACCCGGGAAAATCACGGACTCGCCTTGTATACCCACATGATCCAGGTGCGCACCAATAACGACGGCATCAGCAGTATCACCGTTGTCCCTGCCAGGCAGCAACCCCAGCAGATTCCAGGACGACCCCCGCGGATTGTGCTCTGTTGTGATTTGAATACGCATACGACCCGGCAGAATTCCCGATGCGGATTCACCTGAGATATCGATGTGATACTGTCTGGCAGCCAGGGTAAGATCCCCTGTTCCAGCCAGGGAAACGGCTGCTGATTCCGAGAGGACAATTATGGGAAAATCCGGCATGGGTTCTCCGGTTTCCACCATGCTGACACCCAGGCGATCCCGTTCTTCACGGTTGGGATTGGGCACAAGGACCAGGGCCACAGCGCCACGTTCCCGGAGCCGACGGGCTTTTGATCGGGGCAGTTCCGGTTGATCTGATCCCGGCAACGGGTGTTTAAACGAAACGGCAATTCGACCCTCAAGGGGTATGCCGTCAAGTTCATCCAGGGTGTCACTCCGGGTTCCGTATCCAACGAAGACCGGTTCACCGGTGATATCCCCACTCCCGGTCAACCCGCGGCAGACGAAATCCTCACCCAGAACAAGCGGTCTTTCATTTCCGGTTTCCGGGATGACAGACACCTGGGCGGAGAGGATCCGGTTGGTCTCCAGATGAAATTGCTGTCGGAAACTCCCGTCATCACCCTTGGGAACCAATCCGATATCCCGGAAACATGATTCGACGTACTGAGATGCGCGTTCATACCCGATATCACCGGGCATGCGTCCCCGCATATGGGGATGGGAAAGGGTTCGGACATGTTCCATTAAAGCGCCGGCATGAATCTGTTCGGCCTGTGTCAGATACTGTCTGTAATTAGTAATCATCTGAACGCCTTCTTTCCGTTTGAACCGTATCCTCCGCCTGTGTCCGGACATATTTTTCAAGCCACCCATGGGTTTCCCACAGCATATGCAGGATGGATTCCCGGGCACGATATGAATGACTCTCATGGGGCAGTATCACCAGGCGGGCAGTACCTCCCAATCCTTTTATGGCGTTATAAAATCGTTCACTCTGCATGGGAAAGGTACCGGGATTATTGTCTGCTTCGCCGTGGATCAGCAGGATGGGTTCATTAATTTTATCAGCATGCATGAACGGAGACATCCGTGCATATACATCAGGTGCTTCCCATAACGAGCGTTCCTCCGCCTGAAACCCAAATGGTGTGAGGGTCCGATTGTACGCGCCGGTCCGGGCAAACCCTGCGCAGAACAGATCAGAGTGAGCCAGCAGATTGGCTGCCATGAACGCGCCATAGGAATGACCGCCCACGGCAATACGACCCGGTTCGGAAACACCCCGTCGAATCAATTCTTCAGTGGCAGCCCGGGCACTCATCACCAGTTGTTCGATATATGTGTCATTAGGTTCCCGGTCGCCCTCACCAATAATGGGCATGGAGGGATTATCCAGAACAGCATAACCCATGGTAAGCCAGACCTCGGGTGACCACCAGCCCACACGAAGGAACCGGTACGGTGAATCTCTGACTTGCCCCGCTGCTTCAGCATTCCGGAACTCCCGGGGGTATGCCCACACCAGGGTGGGGAGAGGGTCATCCCGGGCCGGATCATAATTGCCGGGTAGATACAGGGTTGCCGTGAGTTCCACATTATCATCGCGTTTGTACTGGATCAGTTCTTTCTGTACCGAATCCAGTTCCGGGTGAGGATGCGGAAAATCCGTAAGTTGTTTCAGGGTCCCGTCTTTGAGGTTATGGATATAGTAGTTCACCGGTGTCGTTAAATTCTCGCTTCTAATCATCACATGATCCGGATCCAGGAATCGGGAAAACTGCTGGAATAATGGCGGTTTTGATTGCCAGATTCGCTCTGCTTTCATCCGGTTCAGATCAAATCTGTCCAGAAACGGCTGGTTGCCTTCCGGGGAAGCACCATCGCCTTCCAGGTAGATGCCGGACCGTGTTCCATCCATGTACAAAATTTTTCGACCGGCCCCGTTCTTTATCCGGACCGGATCACCGGGATGGTTGTACCGGTTCTCCCAGGTATAATCCATGATGATCTCACCGGGTTGACAGGACAGGGTGGGATCGATTTTTCGGATCCGGAGCCGGCGGTCTTTCCACCAGCGTTCCCGGACGAGTGCAAGATGATCATGGCCCCAGATCACGTCATGATATCGCAGAGGAAGGCTGATGAGACATCGGGGTTCGGTCTTGAATGGTGCTGCCAGGATCATGATATCGTCTCGAATTTCAGCATCCTTTTTGGGGTCGCCGCCATCCCTGGCAACCGCCCAGTACAGTGTGGCCGGCGTATCATTCCGCCATTGAAAATACCGGGGACCGCTGAGTTCGGCATCCCGCCCCAGGGGTATAGTCTCAGCCAGAGGCACATCGGCAATCTCCCGGACCAGAATACCCCGGCGGTCCCAGACCTGTACAGTGGACGGGAACAGGTAGATAGGAACCAGGTAGGAAAAGGGACGGTGAATGCGCTCCACAAGGATATATTGACCATCCGGGGAAGGTTCACATCGGCTGTACATATCCGGGGAACCCAGGTTCTTCGTGTTACCCATCAAATCCACTGCCAGCAGTTGTGCGTGCAGATAGAATTCCAGCAGCGCTTCATCATGCTTATCTTCCAGGAGATCCTGGTAGGTACGGGACGGCGCTGCCACACCCGTTGTTTCCTGAATCACCGGTCCTGATGGAATACGGAACTCGGGTGGCGGATCACCTCGATTTTCGGGAATCACCCGGCAGATCAGGGACCGGCTGTCCGACAGCCAGTGAAAAGCATCTCCGTAAACAGCATTCAGGGGTTGATCAAGGATCTGACGGGCCCGGGCGGTTTCCGCATCCATAATCCAGAGCGTCCGCCGATCTATTCCGGTATGCGTGAAGGCAAGATACCGGCCATCGGGCGACCAGTTGATCCGCCGGATTTTTGGATTATCCGGCAGCCCTGTCACCGGCGTTTCCACACCGGTTTCCATGGAAACAAGGGCGATACCCGTATAATGATACCGACGATGAGACCCGCCGGTAACCGGGTCGAAGCGGAGACCTGCCAGACGCACTTCCGGGCGGGCGAGATCCTCTATCCCCATGAGATTGGGTCGTTCCAGCACCGCCATCCACTTCCCGGCGGGATTGGTGATTACGCCGGGGGGCAGAGGAGCATCTACAAGATTTGCCACGGTATCCGGTGGTTTTCTGTATCCACCTCCCAGGGGTTCAGCACCCATAATCTCTCCTCCACTTAACAAGATTCCTGTGAATATAATCCCGGTAATCAGCAGTGTGAATCGGTTCATTTTCAATCCGTTCATAAAGGGTTGCAAAGATGTGATCGGCTGGGGGACCTGATGAGCGCATCACTGGTTCCCGATCATTTTTCTATCATCTTTTCCCGGGTTTTGCACCGGTCTTTTCTAGTGTCGTATCAATGATGAATTGTCGCAACGAAAACCGAAGGATAACACGACAATCGCAAGGCAGTGCAATATTAGCTGGGTATGTCGATTTCTGACAGAACAGAGGTGACTTAGCACAGGCATTGATTTCGATCAAGATTTATGAAACGCTTTCATTATGGATCACGAAAACCATCGATCAATCTGGAGCTGGTGTTTTTATGACTGGGCAAACTCTGCATTTGCCACCTGTATAATAGCTGGTTTTTTCCCGATTTTTTTCAAGGAATTCTGGAGTGTCGGTACAGATCCCACCGTCAGTACCGCACGACTGGCTCTGGCCAATTCCGCAGGCGGTGTGCTGGTGGCGGTTATGGCGCCGTTTCTGGGCGCGGTTGCTGACCGGGGTCGATTCAAGAAAAAGATGCTGGGAACATTCGCTTTTATTGGCGCCGTGATGACCGCCGCCCTGTATTTGGTTTCACAGGGTCAATGGATCACTGCAGGGTGGGTGTATATGGCAGCCATGATCGGGTATTCCGGCGGGAACATTTTCTACGATTCACTTCTTGTGGATGTGGCCCCGGAGAATCGCTGGCATGTGGTCTCGGCATGGGGGTTCGGTCTGGGATACATCGGTGGCGGTCTCCTGTTTGCCGTCAATGTTCTCATGACCTTGAAACCGGAACTTTTCGGACTGGCCGATGCGGTTGTTGCCGTGCGGATATCCTTTGTAATGGTGGGAATCTGGTGGGCAGTTTTTACATTGCCATTACTGATTTTTGTAAAACAGAAGCCCGTGGAAAACCCCCTTCCTTTTATCCCTGCTACCGGCGCCGCCATAAAGGAAATCCGGCACACCCTCGGCCGGATCCGGCAGTTGAAACCGGTCTGGATCTTTCTTATTGCATACTGGCTGTATATTGACGGTGTCCACACCATTATCCGCATGGCGGTGGATTACGGCATCTCCCTGGGATTTGATTCGTCTGATCTGATCACGGCTCTGCTGATGACGCAGTTTATCGGGTTTCCCGCCGCTGTGGCATTCGGGTATCTCGGCCGGAAAGTTGGCGCTCGGCCTTCACTGTTTGCGGGACTTACGGTCTATCTGGGTGTCACCATCTGGGCATTTTTCATGAACAGCAAACTGGAATTCTACATCATGGCCGGTGTAATCGGTCTGGTCCAGGGAGGTGTTCAGGCCCTGAGTCGATCGTACTTTGCCGGCATCATCCCCCGGGAACACTCCGCGGAATATTTCGGGTTTTACAATATGGTGGGTAAATTCGCCACGGTCATCGGCCCTGTCCTGGTCGGCGGTACCGGCCTTCTGGCCCGGCAGATGGGAGTTACAGGCACTCTGGCATCCCGCCTGGGAATTCTTTCTGTGAGTATTCTACTGATTTCCGGCGCTATTCTGCTGGGAAAGACCCGTCCGGAAAAGTCTCCGGAAATCTGATGCAATGGAATGCAGGAATACTGGAACAGTGGAAGAATGGAAGGTGTTTCCGGTAATTGAAACAATATTCCAATCGGGAAACTTCATTCCCATGCCTGTGGCATGAATTCAAAGCCGGGTTCTTTGAGCCCGGATCTTTACTTATTAACCAACAGGATCAGTTTTTACGTTCTCTTTGGCCACCAGGAAACTTTTTTTAAACGCCGGGTTAACATTCTTTTGAATAAATCTGACGGACTGCTCAATACGTTCAGGTGATAATCGTCCGCGAACCCGATCAATTTCTATGGGTAAATCTTCTTCCCGGGTACAGTTCATAATATCATTCATCCATTCCGGACAGCCCTGGAACCATCGGCATTTAAAAGTAGGACCAATGACAGCAAACTCACCCACACTTTTTGCATAAATCATGGCTGCAGTCAAAGCCTTATGAGCCGGTAAAATCCTGATACTGTCACGGCAGACATTTATTCCGGAATACATCCTGCATGTGTTTAGTTTACCTGAAGGCGTTAAGAAAATATTGAACAATTCCTGATAGCATGTGTGCATTTCTGAATCACACATGCGAGTATCGTAATCAACTGATTTGGCTGTATCCTGTTTTGATTGGTCTCTTAATTGACCGTCAGCCAGCCGTCCCGCCAGCAGTATTCGCATTGACCCTTTCAACTTGGATACTTCATTCAAGAATTCTTTTGTCAGATCGAGATCGCTTCCGATGGATTCCGGTGAAGTAAACGGCTGCATACCTTGTGAAAAGTTTAAGATTGTAGGATCAATGGCTGCGATGAGTTTATAAAAGTCGATAAGATGCATTGCATTGGTTTTTGTAACAACAGAGTTGACGGCAAGGTCGGGTTTTCTATCCAGCCGGATTCTCTCTGCTGCGCATGCTTTGATATTTTCCAGAATGAAATCGGGATTGGCACCTTCCCTTTGAGACCGTGTATGATCGCCTAACCCATCCATACTGATACACATTCCATCAACAATTGACATGGATCGAACGAGATCTTCCGTTTTTACCATTCCGTTTGTTGTTATCAGAATAAAAACGTCCGGCAAACCTTTCCGGATCTGCTCCAGATATTTCACCATATCTGGAACGATGTAAGGTTCGCCCCCCAGAATCGAAATGGAAGCGGGCGCTAATCGAATAATCTCTTTTATACATTTTTCCGGATCAGGATCCTCCAGTTTACCCATAATGGAATTACAATAGCCACACCTCAAGTTACAGGTATATGTCGGAAACCATGAAACCTCCCAGGGCATCATTTTCCTGCGCCGGTAAAGGGACGTACGTCTCAGGATTTCAATTGCTGACTCCAATATTTTTCTTTGCAAACTCATTTCAGGCATTCAGTTGGCTCCTTTTTGCTGATACAGCCCTGGCACACTTCGGAAACATAACAAGGTTTCCCGCCACATTCAATTCATTATCCCGTTAGCGTTCAGGCCATTAATTACCCATCTTCAATTCGGGATTAACCGTAACAGTTATTTGACATTTACCACCTTACAAGTGTTTAATCTCATCCGTATTTGAGATGGATTCGGTGGAGGAAATCGCGTGTGAGCACTGCCGTCGACACAACCCAACACCCAGAAAAGCTCGGCGCATTTCTCGGTGTTTTCACGCCGTCTATTCTGACGATTCTCGGCGTGATCATGTATCTGCGGTTTGGCTGGGTGGTGGGTCAGGCCGGACTGATGCGCACCCTCCTGATTGTCCTCATCGCCAACGGCATTACCATGATCACGTCTCTATCGGTGTCTGCCCTGGCCACAAATATGCAGGTGGGCGTGGGTGGTAATTATTTTCTGCTCTCCCGGAGTCTCGGTATAGAAATTGGTGGCGCGCTTGGACTGCCGTTGTTCCTTTCACAGGCCCTTTCCGTCACCTTGTACAGTTTCGGTCTTGCTGAATCAATCATGATTGCTTTCCCCAGTCTGGGTACGCTGATTCCCGGAGTAAAAACACAAGTTCTGATTCAGATTTTTTCCCTGATTATGGTGCTGTCTGTTTCATTTCTGAGTGCCAAAAGTGCAAGATTGGCATTGAAAGCCCAGGTGCCACTCATGGCTGCCGTGGGTCTTTCCATTTTCCTGCTCTTTTACGGTGCTGATTTTGAACTCAAATCCAATCCCATCTGGAATGTCCATGAGTCGTACCCCGGTTTCTGGGTAATTTTTGCAGTGTTTTTTCCGGCGGTCACCGGTGTCACCACCGGAGTCAGCATGTCCGGAGATCTGAAGAACCCCAACAAAGCCATCCCTATCGGCATTATTTCTGCTGTGACGGTCGGTTTTTTTATCTATCTGGCCATACCTGTTCTTCTTGCATTCAACGCATCACCGGATGAGTTGGTTAGTGACAGCATGATCTGGACCCGAATCGCAGCGGCTCCGTATCTGATTTTCCCGGGGCTATGGGGCGCCATTTTATCATCTGCCATCGGCAGTATGCTGGCAGCACCACGGACGCTTCAAGCTCTTGCGCACGATCGGATCGCTCCGAAATCTCTAAGCAAATTGTCCCGTAACGGTGAACCGGTAAATGCGCTGATCGTCACGGCAGCACTGGCTGTGGGCGCGATTGCTCTGGGCAACCTGAACACAGTGGCTATCGTGGTCACCATGTTTTTTCTCACGACTTACGCCATGGCGAACCTGGGCGCTGCCATGGAAACCATCATTGGCGATCCCTCGTACCGACCAAAAATAAAAATTCACTGGATCATATCCATGCTGGGTGCTCTCGGCTGCATCTGGGCGATGTTTCTCATCAGTCCCTGGGCATGCCTGGCCGCCATCGTCATCGAAATCGCTCTCTGGGTTTTTCTCAAACGCAGGGCGCTCCGGGCAACTTGGGGTGATATCTGGCGCGGTTACTACCAGGCCATGATCCGTTATGCCTTGTTTAAACTGAAAGATATTCCGCAAAATCCCCGGAACTGGCGACCCAATATCCTGCTCTTTGCCGGTGATATTCATAAACGGCTTGATCTTATCAATTTCGCCGCCTGGTTTGGCCAGAACAGGGGTCTTGTTACGATTTGCGATATCCTGATCGAAGATGAGCGTTCAAATCTGCTGGAGGATATCAGTCATCACCAGCATGAGATGGACGCAATTGTGTCGGACAGCGGTCTTTTGGCATTTTCTCAGGTCAATGTCGCCCGCAATCTTGAACAGGGAATCATCGATATCGCCCAGGCAAACGGTATCGCCGGATTTTCATCCAATACGGTGATGATGGGCATGAACAATGATGTCGAAGGTCTGGCAAAACAACTCATGATAATGGCCCAGTTGAGCCGATTCAAAAAGTCATTTATTCTGGTCAAATTCAAGGATCGCCAGGTCTATAAACGGGGTAATAAAATCACTATCTGGTGGGGGGGGTTGGAAAGGAACAGTGATCTGCTGCTTCTCCTGGCATATCTGCTTTCACTGAATCCACCCTGGACCAACGCAGACATTCGGGTGAAAAGTCTGGCCAATGATGAGAAAATGCTGAAAAACACACGGGTTCACCTGGAAAATCTCCTGCTGGAAACCCGGATCAACGCCCATGCGGAAGTTGTCCTGCTTCGGGAAGGAGAATCCGTTGTGGACATCATTCACTCGGAATCCGAGGATTCAGAAATCGTCTTCATGGGTCTTGCCATACCGGAACCTGGCAAAGAGTTGTCCTATGCCAGGCGGGTTCAAACCCTGTGCAAAGGCCTGCCCACTGTCTTTTTCGTCCGAAACGCCGGTACGGACCTGGGAAGTCTTCTGTAACGCCCCGCACACCCTCTCGCCCCTATTCATCGTGTCGTCTATCTAACCATCCTGGACTATCCTGCCCCGATTCCCAGGGCGTTGCCCCGGGCTGTTATGTGTAGCCCCTTCAGGGCATTTTCGAATGTTTTTTCATCGTTTCGTCTATTCAACTTTTACCCGGTCTCCTTTCTTCTTTTCGTCTTTTTGTCTTCGGGTTTATGCACAGGCGGTTCCTCTTTTCTTCCTTTCGTCCTTTCATCCATTCCTCTTTTCCTCGATTCCGGGGTTGATCCCCGATTGGGAACCGATTATTATGCCCGTCGCCTGCAACCGGAACGAACAGGGAGAATAGAGTATGAATATGGAAAATGGATTCAACGCCGGTGATGATGATCTCACCATGGACGATTTTGCCGCAGAATTGGAACAATCCTTCAGGGGCGATGAACTCGAAGAGGGTGATAAAGTCACGGGCCGTATTGTGGCCATGGATGAGCAGTATGCATTTCTGGATATCGGGGCCAAGAGCGAGGGTATCCTACTGATTGATGAGTTGGCGGATGAAGAGGGTCAACTGATGGCAACCACCGGGGATGAGCTACAGGTGACTGTGATCAAGACCGGGGATGAAATCATCCTGTCCTTCAAGCTGCGGAAACGGGATCAGTCCCGGGAAATGCTGAAACAGGCCTATGAAGGTCGAATTCCTGTTCAGGGCCGGGTAGAGGAAACCAATAAAGGGGGATTTTCCATCGATCTGGGCGGTTCCAAAGCGTTCTGTCCCATTTCCAAAATCGATACGGCCTATGTGGAAAATCCCGACGCGTATGTGGAGCAAACCTTTCAGTTCCGGATTGTGAAGTTTGGCGGGTCCGGCCGGGATATCGTCGTGGACAGGGCTGTGATCCTGAGAGAAGAGGCGGAAATAAATGCCGAAGCCGCACTGGCGGATCTCAAGCCGGGTATGGAACTTTTCGGGAAGATCACCAAAATTATGGAATTCGGCGCATTTGTCACCCTCGGCGCAGTGGAAGGTCTGGTGCACATCTCAGAACTTTCCTGGGACAGAGTGGGAGATCCAAATGAAGTCGTTTCCCTTGGCCAGCCGGTAAAAGTCACTATTCTGAAAATCGATGAGGACGGCAAACGGATTTCCTTGAGTATGAAACAGTCCGAAGGTAATCCCTGGGACCGGTATGTGGGGACAGAAGTCACCGATGGCGCAGTGCTCACCGGCACGGTGATGCGGCTGGAGAAGTTTGGCGCATTTGTCCGGATCAAACCGGGGTTGGAGGGTCTGGTGCATATTTCCGAGATGAGTTGGGAAAAACGGGTGCATCATCCATCGGATATTTTAAGTACCGGTGATGAGATCCGTGTGAAGATATTGGGTATTGATCCGGAAAAACGACGGATCGCTCTGGGAATAAAACAGTTGGAACTGGACCCCTGGGAAAACGCATCCAGGGAGTTAGCCGTAGGTCAGACCGTCACCGGGAAGATTCAGACCGTTAAACCCGCCGGACTGGAAATTCTCCTGGCCCAGGGTATCACCGGTTTCATGCCCAAATCCATGACAGGTACTGGACGGGAACAGCTGGCAAAATCCTTTTCTCCCGGTAAAGACATCAACGGAAACATCATGGAACTGGATGCGGGGCAGCGGCGGTGTATTCTGGCGGTATCAGGTGAAGATGCCGGCCAGGACAAAAATTACCGGGAGTTCATGGCAAAGGAAGCTGAAGCCAAAACACCGGGTGACGCTTTCGGCAGTTTAGGGAAACTCCTGGCCGACGCCATGAAGAAAAAACAGGATTCCGAGTCAGGCAAAAAATAACTCATTAACCATTTAAGAGGTCTGGTCGTCTATTACTCCCCCCAGCCGAACTCCCACATATCCAGTGTACCGAAAAGTTCCGTAATCCCGGCATTCGTCATGGCGGCGTACCACAGGATACCCGATACGTTTCCTGAGACTTCCGGCCATGGAAATTCCGGCAGAACAACGTATTCGTTGATGCCGGGTGCGAGCGTTTCCAGATTCTGGTAGTTGAAATCCGAGAAATCCGGCCAGAAAAAATAGGTGCCATATACATCCAGGATGACAAAGAGCGGAACATCGGTGTAGGTTTCCGGACCGGGATTGGCTACGGTGACATTGCAGGCACAGGGATCCCCGGCGTGAAACACGTCAGAAGGCATCCACAATTTTGTTCCCAGTTCAGCCACGACACCGGCAGTGACAACATACCGGTCCCCCGGGAAAAGGATAATATCCCGGGTGACGGTGTCGACGGGCACCCATGATCCGTCCTGATCCTCTTCCAATACGATTGTGGCGTTGAGAATCTGCCGGCAATTGAGTTTTCTTTCCGTACTGAAAACCACATTCCAGGTGCCGGACTGCGGGATATCGAAGGTGAAATTTCCGTCACTGCTGAAGCTTTGCATGGCGTGGTTGGTGAATGACTCACCGGCCAGGTATGCATCATAATTAGGTTGATCCGTAATGAACATATCAATGCTGCCGCCGCTGACCCGGCGGGTGAAAATGTTTGCCTTATCAAACTGATAGTATCCGGTCATGATTTCGTCGTTCAGGGCATAATCAATATTGAACCGGTACCCGGTGGAACCGGTATCCTGGGCCGGTACCGTGTTAAATTGAGGTAGATTATATGGCAGGGTCACATCCCAGGTGTAGGTTTCACCATCGACAGTCTCAGCATGGATATCGAACCACGCCGCCCCGTCGGGATACTTGTTGCCCAGCCAGTTGATTTTTCCTTTCAGAGGCAGGCTGTCGCCAAAGATCAATGACGTGCCTCCGGTACAATTCGTAAAATTCCAAGTACCGGGATACCCGGCATTTTTCAGCAGCACCTGAGCGCCGTCCACGGGGTACCCATCGGCATCCAGTACGTTCACATTCACCACGCACGATCCGGAGGAATAGCGATCGATGACATCCCAGGCATACCCGTCCCCCCGGACATTTACAACACCGGAAAACACTTTCCCCCATCCATCTTCATAGGTCAGAGGAATATCCACATACCCGTTCACGGGTTCCCAATGGACCCAGCGCCGGTCCCAGAACTCGTTCCAGACATGGTCTTCACTGATAGCTTCCGTATTGATACAGGGAATCAGGCAAGCCCGGGAAATGGCCGTTGTATAATCCTGATACTCACCGCACCGGCCCACGTGAAGGGTGTAGATACGTACCGGTTGGTGGGGCCGCTCAGCACCGGATGTAAATGACAGGGTGGCGGCAATCCACTGGTGAAGTGTCCCGATTGCGCCGTCATTCCCGCCGGCCCATAACACGTTCACACCGGTGAACTGATCCCGGAGAATGGGGTAATCTTCATCAGTACCGGTTATGGGTTCCGTATGCGTGAACATCCAGTCCCGCCAGAAGACGCCGGTGGGCGGCGCTGCCGGAATATCCCCTTCTGCGGCAGGATCAATGTAGTATGCCCACTCATCTTCAATTTTCGGATGAACAATGAACCAGTAGTATTTTTCCATATCCAGTTCATATTCTGTCGGTGTACCCGCTTCATCTACCATGTAGAAGGTGGTGGTATAATAGTTATCATCCACACCCGGTGTACCCACATCCACGATCCGGACATAATCCAGGTACTGGTCATGCTCATAAATATAAAATGCGTTTTCTTCCAGAAGATCCGGAATGAAATCCAGGTCCTGCAAATTGGTCACACCGATCTGAGCCACGCAGAAAGCAATCTCATCAGTGAACCGGATATCAGTGGGATTCAGAATCATGTCCGCATAGATATCCTGAAACGCAATGTCCATGGCTGCGAAATTGTCCGTGAGATCATCCCGGAGCCAGTCCGGCGCCCATGCCACCGCCTGCTGCGCCGTTGATGTCAGTTTTTCCGCCGGAACGATTTCCGCCAGTGTGAACAGATCAGCCGGAGCAGTCGACATACCCGGCCCGGCCCTGACAGGAACCGTCTGGGGATGTACCTGATCCATCACAGTAGAGGAGCGATCCAACGAACCTCTCACTGGTGATGCCGCCGAAACAGGCATGCACAGACAGGTCATGAGAATACAACTGAAAATACAACAAACTATTGATCCAAATTTCATGAGTTCCTCCCATAATTGAAAAAACATTCACTAACTCCTGGAAATATATCAATTTTCACTTATCCGGTCCAATCAGGGTCGAAAAATATTGAGTTCCAAATCCCGGATCACTCTGTAGTGCTTATCATTTGCGGTCAGAATTGGAATACCATGAATTACAGCCGTCGCCCCAATCAATGCATCTGCGGCCTGCAATGCCTGCTTGTGAAAAAAATCCTCCACATAAAACATCGCTTTAATGGAAATTTCCTCTGAAATATAAATCATATGTGCATTCCATTCCCGAAGTGAAGCACGTAGAATTCTCAATTCGCGCTTGTCTCTCATCCCTTGAACTAATTCCATATAAGTAATCACTGAAATTGAGAAACTTTTTCGATTTTCCAAGATTTCAAGCGCTTTCTGATTACCCCTTAAATACCAGATCAATACGTCCGTATCTATGAGCATGGATAACGGTCCTTTCTTAGATCTCGAACATATTTTTCAACATTATCAACTGCCGTATTATCCTTCCATAACCCGAACAGTTTTGATCTATATCTCGACTTACGTTTCACGTTATCCTCTATCGGGACTAACCTCGCACAAGGTTTTCCACGATACGTAATCACAACATCCTCACCTCTGGAGACGCTATCAAGCAATTTTTTTGAATTAAATCTCAATTCCTTGGCGGTCGCTTTCATCGACTCCTCCTTTCTCAAGTTTACACTTAATAGTATAAACTAGCTAATGAGTAGAGTCAATATAAAGTATGTTTTTTACATAAATCGAGTAGTTTGATTCGATATATCGAGACGCTGGACCGGAGCCACCCGGGCCGTTTGACCGCTGCTCAGATTCTGAATGGGGACCGGATACGATGTAAAATGTCAGTTACTTCCCTCTATTCGCTCAATCCGATCCCGCAATTCCTGAATCAACATCATTAACTGCTGATTAATGGCTTTCTGAGCTGCCAGAGATTCCTCCTGCTCCGTCGTTTGTCCCTCCAACTCCCGGGCATACTCTTCTGCCATTCCCAGCTCTTCCTCAAGCCGTTCGGTTCGCTCCGTCAGCTCCTGCACCGCTTTTACCAGCAGGGGCGTGACCCGACCGTAATCGATCATCCAGGGGTCCTCTTTCGGGTCGTTGCCGCCGGGGCTGACCGCTTCCGGGAAGTGTTCATAAAGCTGCTGGGCCAGGAAACCGGTTTGCGCGATGTCTGGATCGTCTTTGTATGTGTAATCCACTACCTCAACATTCATCAAGTCGGTTAAACCGTATTCAGTACTTTGGATGTCTGATTTCAGACGTTGATCAGAGGTTGTTGAGTACGAGACGGATGTGGAGCTGTTCTGTTCGACCCTGCCGATAGTGGTGTCGTCGGGCCGCCGGAACATGATAAAATCGGATCGGGCCGAATAGGTGTCATCACCGGCCCGGATTTTGATCCCATTGCTGTCTGAATCGTTGCGGGGATTCTCAAAAAGAGCGACATAGCCGCTGGTGCTGTCTTTAACGTGGAATCTATAATTGGGAGATGTTGTTCCGATCCCGACATCGCCTGAAACGCTCAAATCGTATGAATTTTCAATGGAGACGCCGTTAGTTTCAGTTCCCACTTTGAGGATTGCTTCCGGTCCCCAAATGTAGGCTCGAAACAAAAAATCATCCTCGGGATCAGAAAGGGATGTCATTCCTCGAGTGTATTGATCATACATGGTCACCCTAAAGGCAGTATAGGGGAAATTATCAAAATTCATTGTATATTCAGTTTCTGCTGTCAGAATAATTGACGTTGTGAACACAAATGTGTTCCAGCCGGTCGCACCGCTAAAACTGAATTGTTCGGACCCCAGAAGCGTTCCTCCGGTGCCCTGCCCCTCATAGATCTCCAGATTGAAACTCGCGGTTGATGGATAGTTGTACACGTATATTGCAACCTTTGTCAGCTGACCGTCCAGAGCGGGTGTAAAGGATTGCCATAAGTGAGAAATCCCGACGGCGTTTTGGGGAGATCCATCATTTTCCTGATCCAGATATTCAGCAGGCTCGGATGAAGTGCGCAATGTTCCGACAAGATCCAGCGTGGCGCTGGGTAAGGTTTTATTGATGCCGACATTTCCCTGTTTGTTGACAAAGACGCGTGGATCCCCATCCGTGACCAGCGCGATTTGATCCGAGTCTGTATAATTGGATGTTCCCACGGTGATAAGAGTGCCTGCTCCGCCTCTCTCATCGGATGCCTCAATGGCGTTGGCATATACCCAGGGTGTTTCGATATAACCGGCACCCGTCCAATCGGATGCTCCCTGGGATGTGCCTTCTCCGCCTGAGCCGGGGTCGCCGATTCTGGCGTCACTACTGACATGTAAAGGATTGGTTGGACTCGCAACACCGATGCCCACATTGCCCAGATTCACCGCATCGACACCGCCGGCGTCGTTTCCCTGAGTCAGAACCTCAGAGAAGTTCTGAATCTCATTTGTCGGGTCTGCGTCGGCATCGTCCACGGCATCGGTTCCGCCGAGATTATGGAAATCCCCGGAAACGGCGGTTTGGATATTGGCAAGTGTGGTGTCCCAGGTGCTGCTGTATTCCTGGCCACCCACTGAGCCGGCATCATCCGCCGTTGCTGCACGGACAGCAAACCCCATGGAAGTGAACCGCTGATCCGGCGTAAGAAGCTGGGATCCGATCGTGCCATCATCAAACCAGACCCGCAGGTACAGATCGTCGTTGTCAAATACGGCGCCATCCAATGGATCCATTCCCTGACCCAGGATTACTGAGTACAGACCACCGGTTACACCGATGGCCACCGCATCCGTGGGCTCTGATCCTGCCCCGGAAGTCCCATCATTACTCCAGTACGTTGTGGTTCCGTCCACATTCACGATGGCGAATTTAAAATACCCGGTATCGTCGAAGGGCGTACCGCCGGACTCCACTTGACCCTGAAAATTAATCATCCCGGGAACCGCGCCTGCTGTGGCCACGCAAAACATTACAAACAAAGCCATTACCGTTAATCGTTTCATTATTTAAACCCCCCAGTTTGAAAATACCCCTGTATTCAACATCTATTTTTGATGCGATGATTGGATTATAACGGATTGGGAGGCCGAAAGGAAGGGAGGAAAGGGATCAAAGAATCAGGCAGGGCAAATACTTTGCACCAACTGCGATAATAATGGTTGAGCCGAAACGATGATGGGTCGATTATCAGCAAAACAGTCTTTCTCGACAAAACTCCAGGGCCGAATCAAAAAGCAAAGACACCGGAAGGAAAAAAGAACAAATTCGAGTATATCGGAAAATGGTACGAATTGTATTTGGATCTATCAAAAATTGGTCTTCTTGAAAAGTAATCTCAGACAAACTCTTCCGGATCAATGATTCGATAAAAATAACCGGATGCCATAAGATCCTTTGTCACGCCGTTTTTAGAGATCAATACACGTTGGATCGATCTGTTCCGGAATTTTTTCTGGAGTAACTCCACTTTGCGCTCCACTTCCGGAATGACGTTGACCCCCACCGGTGTCTGAGTATATTTCATCTCACAAAGGGAAATAACAAAATCTTTGCGGTCAAAAAGAAGATCAATTTGTGCAGCACCTGTTTGACGATTAAGTGTCAAGTTTGGTTTTGTTGGATTTTTGATCTTTAAAAAATAGGGGCCATGTGTAAAATCAATTCCGGAAAATCCCAGAATTTCTGCAAGTTCTCCAGCATGTTGAATACAAAAATACTCAAATGATCGACCGATCCAGTTGGCGTATGCGCCTGACTGAGTGATTTGCATGAACATATTTTCATGTATTCCGGATTTTATCCGCTTCAGATTCGGTTGGATAAATGAATAATAAAACCGCAGGTACGAATCCCACAAAAAATACTTTATTAACCTGGAATTGCTCTTTCTATAAAAAGGTGTTTCGCTTGATATAAACCCTGCGGATACAAGCTCGTTCAAATGCGTCGTTAATCCTCCACCCAATCCAAGGTTTCGGGCCGCAGCAATCTGATCCCTGAGCAATCCATGAGGATGCTTCGCCAATTCATCTATGATGGCTTCATAATCCGGATTCCGACCGAAGTGGCTTGTGAAAATTCGATCAAATTCATCGGTTAAGTATCCTGTTCTCGAAAATGCCAAACGCTCTACTGCGATCCGAACGGAAGGTGCATTTCGGATAAGATCAAGGTATTTGGGAACACCACCCACCAATAAATGTGCTTCCAGAACTTCATTGAATCCTTTACCGGCCAATAACTCTTTTGTCTCCGATATCTTGAAAGCCCTGAGATGAATAACAAGATCGGTTCTTCCATAGAATCCACTGGACTTCACGACTTTGGTTGTCATAAAGGAGGCAATGGAACCACAAAGAATTAACGTGATATTGCCATTTCTTGAAATGAACCGATCCCAGACAGGCTTCAACTCGGTAACAATTTCACGCCGGTAGTTGGCCATCCATTGGAATTCATCAAATACAATGTGATGAAGATCGTTTTCGGACAGAAAATCGTTGAGAATCATGAAAGCATCCGTCCAGGTCCTTACTTTTTTCGGAATCGACTCCAGTCGCGTCTGATAATGCAGTTGAGACATAAAGTTATTGAGTTGGTCTTTCCTGGATCGTCCCTCAAGACCTTCAAAATAGAGTACAGGTTCATTTTCAAATGCCTTCCTGATTAATTCACTTTTGCCGATACGACGCCGGCCATAGATAACAACAACGGAAGATTTGTCCGACTCGATAGTTTCCCGAAGCGATTTTAATTCATTTTTTCTTCCGATAAACATGATGAACCTCCATAAAAAAACTCCTATATAGGAATTATAGATCATTACAGGAAGAAAATCAAACAGAAATACTGCCTATACGTCTTCGTTCTGACTTAATAGGACGATTTTTTATATCGGATCCACACACGCCCCCCCGAAAATCCCCCCGAAAATCTGCTGAGCGTCCCCGGCGGTGACACTTCCGTCGCCGTTGCAGTCCGCGGAACACCACTCCCGATCATCCGGCACGTAGAGTTCCATAACGATTTCGAATGCCCGCTGCGCATCACCGGCAGTAAATTCGTTATCATCGATGACATCCCCGTCGTTGATGCAGACCGGTGTGGGTGTACCGGTAGGTACCGTCGTAGCCGTATTTGTAGGTGTTATAGTGGGGGTGAATGTCGGCGGTGGCGTAGGTGTCGGCGTACCGGTAGGTACCGCCGTAGCCGTACTTGTAGGTGTTATAGTGGGGGTGAATGTCGGCGGTGGCGTAGGTGTCGGCGTCGGTGTTTGAGTAGGCATAACTGTTGGTGTATCAGTCGGTTGTGGAGTGGGTGTATACACATCCCCGGCCAGGCAGAACGCCATATTTATCGTTTCCTCCATGAAAAATCCTTCCACAGAATAAACCATTGTGCCGTCCCCATCCGGGCTGGTGATCCACCGGAAATAAATCATATCAGCCGGCCCGACAATGGAGATCCATCCCTGGGCCAGGGAGATACAAGGTGAAACATCCCATGAGAAATAGTAAATTGTTTCCCCGAAAAGAGTTTGTCCGGTGTCTATCATGTCTGCGGTGGCATTATATTGAGCAAATTCCATTCCCGGCATTCCTCCATCATCTAAATGAAACGAAATGATGAAATCCGGATCGGGTGAACTATTATCGAAGGTTCCCCACCAGTGCACGGAACAGATAGTCCCCGCAACCGAATAGTATTCGTAGATTTCCATCATATCATCCAGATCACTCTCCCATTCATCCATGTCCATGAGATCAATGGATTGATTATAGACGGTATCTACCGGACAGGACCAAAGATCTGGTGTCGGTGTGGGTGAGGGAGTGGGAGGTGCAGGCGTGACGGTTGGGATGGGTGTGGGAGTATCTCCAGCCCCACGCAGGCAGAATGCAAGATCATCCATATAATTAGCGGAATCCCAGTACATGATATCGTTTCCATACGGGCTGTTGATCCAGTTGAAAACGTTCATATCATCGCCAAAATTGCCTTCTACCGAGACCCATCCATCCATGAGATCCACACAGGTTCCAAAGTCCATGGCGTATAGATAAATTTCAAACATTTCCCAGAGATAGTATCCCGTGGCCGTTACCGTGGTGATATCTGTCCGTACGGTATATACTGCCCCCGGCATCTCGGCATCATCATAATAGAACGTGACGGAATACCCGGTTTCCGGACCTGGTACAGTGAATCCCCACCACCGGATGCCACAGATAGATTCTATCACCGAATAATCGTCGTATGCGGTGCTGTTAGCGTCCGGATCGCTTCCATAGTAGTTCACTTGCGGATCATAGGGATCCGGCTGTTGTGAAAAAATGGAATCTGCCGGACAGGCAATGATTTCCGGTGTCGCTGATGGCGCCTGGGTCGGCGTAATCGTCGGAGGTCCAGGTGTGTTAGTGGACGGTCCGGGTGTGTTGGTGGGAGGCAGTGGTGTATTTGTAGGTGGTGCGGGTGTGAAAGTCGGTCCGGGTGTGTCCGTGGCCGGCACCGGTGTGTCAGTGGGCACGACGGTTGGGGTGTCGGTAGATACCGCCGTAGCCGTCTGCGAAGGCGTATCAGTGGGAGTATCTGTTGCAAAGGGCGTGGGTGTGGATGTGACGAACGGAGTCGCTGTCGAGAAGGGCGTCGCCGTTTCCACAGGTGATCCGGTGGGTGTATTCGTTGGCGTGGATGTGGGCAACCCGAACCGCTGGTGATAGTGGAAGCCCATATCCGGCAGAACGCCGTCCAGAACCTGATCGGTCCTTGTGGTCAGGTCGTCCATGCACACAGCGCCGGTGTAACTGGGGAAGCACACAGAAGAAGTGGATCCGGCGTCTGCACAGGGACTGTTTAAGGCCTGGCCCGCAGCCGTCTGGCTGAGATTATAATCCGCTCCGGCAAAGGATATGAACAGCGGATCCGCATTAATGTTGCCGGCGCCGGTGTAGACGCCGGTTCCATCGATGTTGGAATATGTCACCGTTGCGCTTGCTGTGGTGCCAAGATAGATTTCGTCGAAGGCATTGTTCCAGATGATGCTGTTGACGATTGTGAGGTTGCTACTGTCGGCTGCGTAGACGCCGCCGGTCCGCGCATTGGCGGTGTTGTTTTCAATAGTGCAGTTCTCGATAACGATATCTGAACCGCCGGCGAAGAGGATAGCGCCACCGTAATGCGAGAAGTTGCCTGTGAACAGGCAATTAGCGATTCGTGAGGTGGAGTTGTTCGCATAAACGCCGCCGCC
>SWBX01000142.1_pt1 | contig 28805 bp, 24 predicted proteins | sample 4693051 | NCBI WGS metagenome assembly SWBX01 (sample SAMN10267272, study PRJNA491770) | bioreactor metagenome | isolation source: DHS bioreactor inoculated with marine | place: Japan: Omine Ridge, Nankai Trough | reverse complement strand
ACCTTGAACTCGCCGTCCAACATCTCAAAACCGAGGAACTCGGTCATGGCACCGTACAGGCCACCAAGCGAGTCGGGATCATAGAACTCTTTTATCTTATGGATCTTGCCATTCTCGCCGTAGCCAAAGAAGGTGGTGGCGTACTCACCCTTGCCATCGATACCCAGGATGGCGACCTTACCTTCGTACCCGCTCAGGTGATAGGCGCTGCTGGCATGAGCCAGATGGTGTTCAACCGGCATGACCCGGGCCTTGCCTCCACCGATATTCAGATCGGAGATCAGCTGGTTCAACTGCCGCATATTACGGCGAAAGCGGCGGTTGCCGTTGAAGATACCGAGGATAGACCTATCTGGAGAGTACCAATGGCGCTTGGCATAGTGCCAGCGCGCCGGGCTGCTGAGGGGGATCTCGGCGTAGGGAAAAGAGACCACGTCCACCTCTTCCGGCCTTATCCCGGCAAATTCGAGACAGAACTTGGTCGCCTCGTAGGGGAAACGTCCTTTGGCATGTTTATCTCGAATAAAACGCTCTTCTTCGGCCGCAGCTACCAATTCGCCGTCAACAAAAAGCGCCGCTGAGGGGTCATGACTGACCGCACCGGATATGCCCAAAACTATCATTATAAGAATCTATTCAGTATCTAATTGATTTAAGCCGCTAATTTTGCCAGCGTTTGGGCCTGCACGCGACCTATTGTTGGATGTTTATACGATTTTTTATTTAAACCGGATCTATCCCGTTGGATTTCAGGGAGTTTGTGAACAATTCAACAAGCTCTTTGTCATCACACCAGTTTTTTAAAAAGCGCTGAATGTCCTTGCTCCAGGCCTGTTTGAATTTGGCTGTACTGGCATGCTGGTGCATCGCATCCAGATCAACCAACATTGCCTTCCCTTCACCAATCAGGATATTACTCGCCTTCAGATCACCGTGACTTATCTGCTGTTGCTGCAAGTCTCGCAGCACCTGAGCAATCCGATCGGCCATTACCTTTTTTTCTTCCCTGGCAACAGCGGGATCACCAAACCACTCGCGGGCGCTGGTAGACTGAACCTGTTCAGTCAACAGGTAGGCCTTAGAGCATAGCAATCCAACTCGTCTCTTCAGCAGGGCAATCGGCCTTGCAGTAGGTATTCCGTAGAACAGAAGACGGTGCCCATTCACCCAGGAGCGCAATCCCCTACCTCTCTGCAAGCTTAGCTTGAGTCCGTGCCAGAACCCCTTGACGTTATAGCGCTTTATTACCACGCCATGGCCGTTCACCGCTGTGGCCCAAACCGTACAGGTATTCCCATTCTTCAACGCCTGCTCGGCACCGGGGAAGCTGGCGTCGGGGTCGCGCAGCAGATCAGACATCTCAGGCCCAACATACTCACGCGCCACCACCCGGAAACCATCCCGCTGTTTTGTGTAACTAAATGCAGTACAGCTGCGTAACAGCTTGTTGCGAAACTCCTTCCAGCGCCCCGCGCGCGCCACCTGCACCTGTCGGAGCAAGGCCTCACTTCCAGGACCATTCTGCCAACCACGCTCGCCAGCGTAGATCTCGTATACCTCAGGGACACGCGACTCCCACTCCGGGGTCAGTTGCGCCATAAACAGGCCTAGATTCTGTAGAGCGGTTTCCTGATCAACACCGCCGACAAAAAACCTTACCCCCGCCCCATCCAGGCTGAATATCTCCCGCTCAGACAGCATGAAATTATCCAGGTGCAGATCCGTCTGGCACAGACCGGCCTGATGATGACGCGCCAACAGGATGGTCATGCGCCTGAGTAGCTGCTCCCGATATTCAGGGTCCGCTTCACTCCATGCCTGTTTTACACTCTTCATCCCGGTGAGTTGAGCCAGGATGATGACCGGCCAACCATGCTGCGCCGTTTGCCCCGAATATATGACATCTGCCGTCGGGATCTTGCCTCGCCTGAACGCCTCCAGCCCATCCAACTCGCGCTGCCAGTGCCGCTGCCCCCTGCTGGGATCCAGAAACAGCTTCACAAATACCTTAGCCCCGGCATACTCCCCCAGAAACACCAGCCGTTTTCCTGGCAATGAACGCACTACCTCCAGGCCGACAATCTCTTTCCCGTTATCCAGACTGGAACCACGCAGAATCTCCTCCCATTCGGGAGCACTGTCGTCCTTCATGCCGAACTCTCTTTGGGTTTGGGCGGTGGACGAGTTGCATCCAGGGCCTGGGCCCGGGCCTCAACCTGTCCCCAGAACTGCGCATCCTGTTGCAGGGTCTGGCGCAACGGCATTGCCCGGTAGCTGCGCATAAAACGCAACAGATCCCGCTTGGTGAGACCAATCTGCATGGCGGAAAACCAGAGCGAGCCAATATCCTTTACCACCCAACGTTGGGGTGTAGTCTGGCGTAGCTGAACCCGGTGCAGGTCTATCACATGCAGATGCAGATCTGCCTCTGTGCCATCCCATGGTTGTTTGAGCATAAAGTGACACAGATAGAAGTCGCGATGATTCACCCCGTTCCCATGCATGGTACGGGCGATCTGGGCCAGCCGTTTGATCAGGGTCCGCTTGCGGGTGGGATCAGGTGGATTCTGCCGCCACTCCTCGCTGTAGGTCTCCAGACTCACGCAGCCTTGCAACTCTTCGGTGATCAGCAGGGAATCGATAGCCGCTGGATTCCAGCCATCCTGTCCATAGGCCACCGGGGTCATGGTCTCCACCCCCAGCTCCTGCAGGCGATGGATGGCGCGCCACTCATTGCCCGCCCCCAGGATGGGAGGCCTGAGTTGCGACAGGTTTTTTAGTATCTCACCCCAGCCCACGCCGTGATGGCACTTGATAAAAAAACCCCGCCCCTCCCGTTCTATCCGAAAGGTGCGTCGGTTCTGAATGCGCTTGAACACCTCGCCATCTAGGGCGCAAAACTTCTCCAGAGTCGTTTCTGGAAAGTAGGATCGATATTGATCATATAACTTCAGCATTGACGCCCACGCTCTATTATCACATCCGCCGCCCGTTCAATCAGGCTGTACAGATCGGTATTCTCGCAATAGACCGGGCCGTTGGCCATCCATCCCTCACGCGAATCTGACTTCAGCAATTCCAGCAGGCTAGCGTTTAACCGCTCTTGATCAAATGGTTCGGGAACGGTGGTACCGGCATTTGCGGCAGTTACATGTTTGGCGAAACCACAGTTCTCCGTGACCAGCACTGGCAGACCGCAGAGCATGGCCTCGATCAGCACCGTACCGGTATTTTCGCTGCGCGGGGCATGGAGCAGGAAATCAGCGCCACGATAGAAGCGGCTGACATCATCTCTGGTCCCGGCAAAGATCACCCGGTCGGACAGATTCAGCCGCGCCGCCTGGCGTTGGAATTGGCCGGTCTTGCCATGCCCGACCACCACCAGCTTGCACCTTTGTTTCAGGGGTTCAGGCAGCGAGGCCAGCGCCTGGATAACCCGGTCTATCCCCTTGGTGCGGAAGCGTGAGCCAACTGCCAACAGCAGCAACTCTCCTTCTGCAATGTCGAACTCCCGCCGAATCTCCGCTCTGTCTTTGGCAACGTCCTTGCCTTCCAGGCGCTCGCGGTTGATCCCGGGCGGCAGTAGATGAAACCGCTCGGACTCGGTTGCATAGTGTCGAATAAACTTCTCTTTCTCCTGGTGGGCGATCAGCATCAGCTCGGTCGTAGCGCCAGGATTAAACACCGTCGCTTCCTGCCCGCAAAATGCGTGGTATCTGGGCAGAAGTTTGTACAGGGGGTGTTTGCTCTCTTCAACCCGCGCGGCATAGCATGGATCGGCCGCGTAGTAGACATCCAGCCCCGGCAGTTTGGTGAACCCAACGCGACAAGCATAGCCCTGACCCGCAACCGCCTGGGCGAACCGCTCCGCCAGCAGGTCATTACTGCGATGGTTGGTGCTGGCCTTGGTGTCCAACTCAATCACGTCGATACCCTGCGGCCGCTCTCCCTGCCACTCCCCGGTATATATATCCACCTGATGCCCCCTGGCGACACAGGCCTGGGCAATGCGCAGCAGCGAGCGCTGCATCCCGCCAAACGGAAACCAGAGCGAGACCACAAAGGCAAACCTCATCGGCTAGCCCCATCTATTCCGGCCTGCAAGCTTTTCCAGACCTCTGATGGTGGCAGGCTGCCAAAGCAGGCAGGGGTGATATCGAATGTACCCTCATAGTTACACTCCTTGCGCATACAAGGGGCGCAGATAAAATCCGCCTGCAGATTGGTCTGCACCCTACCCCTGGCCCCAGTAAGATCGGTTCTGGTTGGTCCATACAGGGTCACGGCCGGCACCGACAGGGCCGCCGCCAGATGGGCCAGACCGGAATCCACCCCAACCACGCCTGCGGCAGCGGCCAGTCTCTGTTTCATCTCGAAAAGGGTGAGTCTGGGGAGCAGCTCTCCCGCACCGGATTTCCGGATAATCTGTTGGGCGCGCTGCTTCTCTTCCTCATTGCCCCAGGGCAGGTATAGATCGTAACCATTAGCCGCACTTCGACGAGCAAGCTGCACCCAATAATCCACCGGCCAGAGTTTTGTGTCCCAGGTGGTGCCGTGGAGAAACACCAGATATGGCTTATCGGAACCGGTTTGTAGCGCAGGCGAGATACCATAATCCGGTTCGGTTTTGGGCTTGGCATACCTGAGGGCCTGAGCAAACAGAGAGCGCACCCGCTCGATGGCATGCTGGTCGCGCACGACCCATATCCCGCGCTGATAAAAACGCGACGCACCTGGCTCACGGGCTGAATCCACGTCCAGACCGACCGTAACGCCGCGGGCCATGCACGCCAGCAGCGCGCTCTTATACAGCCCTTGGGCGTCTATGATCAGATCGTAATCCCGCTGACACAGATCCTGACGGAAGGCCTTGATCTCGCCAGCGCGCCAGGACCTGATCCAGGCCTTGCGCCAGCGTCTGATCGCAACCGGTATCACCCGCTCCACCGCTGGATGCCAACCCGGCACTTCGGCAAAGGACTCCTCCGCCACCCAGTCGAACCGGATTCCAGGGATCGCTGCCGCCGCATCCGTGAGCGCAGGCAGGGTGTGGATCAGGTCTCCCAGAGAAGATGTTTTTATGATCAGGACTTTCAAGGTGTATATCTGTTCCGGTTTAACATGGGCCTGCAAACATGATTCTGGTTGTTTTATGCGCTTGGGATATAGCCATTACCCTCTAGATACCCAAGGATCAGATCGGCACTCTCGTCCACGCTCAGGGCATCTGTATCTACCACGATCTCTGCATGTTCCGGCGTCTCGTAGGGCGATGAGATACCGGTGTAGTTCTTGATTATTCCAGCACGTGCCTTCTTGTACAGCCCCTTCACGTCACGCTTCTCACAGGTCTCCAGACTACAGGCGCAGTAGACCTCAATAAAATCCCCCTCTGGCATCAGATCCCGCACCTTGCGTCGGTCTGCACGAAACGGCGAGATAAACGCGGTCAACGCAATGATGCCAGCCTCGATAAACAGACGGGACATCTCCGCAACGCGGCGTATATTCTCTACCCGATCCTCTTCGCTGAACCCCAGATCTCCACACAGGCCATGCCGCACATTATCCCCATCAAACACAAATGAGCGACAATTCAACTCATGCAGCTTGGCCTCGACCGCATTGGCCAGGGTGGATTTACCCGAGCCGGATAGCCCGGTAAACCAGATCACAAAGCTTTTGTGACCGTTTTGCGCCTGCCTTTGTTCGCGGCTAACCGCCTGCTCCTGCCAAACAACATTTTCACTCTTGGTCATTAACCTGTTTTCCTTGCACTAGCTGCTGCAGAGTTACAGCTACCATATCAACACCTATACCTGTCAGACACTTAAGATTACCCTCTGGGCACTCACGTTTAAAGCAGGGGCCACATTCAACCCCCAGGTGCAGCACCTGACTGCGTTGGTTCAGCGGCGGGGTAAAGCCGGGGTCGGACGAACCATATATTGCTACCAGCGGTCTATCCAATGCTGCTGCCACATGCATCAAGCCGGAGTCATTGCTCACCACCGCATCCGCTATAGACATAAGATCAACTGCCTGGGCCAGGCTGGTGCGGCCACTCAGATCCACACAACCTCCCCCGGCTGCGGCATTCACCGCTGAGCACACATCACGGTCCTTGTCTGAACCGAACAGCCACACCGACCAACCCTGTTCGATCATCCCGGCCGCCAGCTCGGCGTAATACTCCTGCGGCCAGCACTTGGCAGGGCCGTATTCCGCCCCGGGGCAGAGTACCAGAAGTTGTTCTTCCCCTTTGTTGAGTCCAAGCTCCGCCTGAGCTGCTGCAGCATCCTTGGTCGATACCTCCAGTTGCGGCACAGGTATGTCCTGCATGGGATCCGTTCCTGGAGGAAAGGCCAGTGCCACAAAGCGTTGTACCGTCATGGTGAACAGCTCTTTATCCAACCCACGAATATCATTCAGCAGACCATAGCGTTGCTCGCCCAACCAACCCGTACGTTGGGGTATCTTGGCCCAGAATGGTACCAACGCAGACTTCAGTGAGTTGGGCAGAAGTATGGCCTGAGCATATCCATGCTCCGCCAGAGAGCGACCCAGTTGATAGCGGGTACTTAGATCCAGACGGCCGTGACCGATGGACATCTCGATAGCCTGAGAAACCTCCGGCATACGCTCAAGCAGGGGCAGACTCCAACCCGGGGCCAGCACATCAATCTCAACATCGGGCTGCTGCTGGCGCAGAACCTTGAACAGGCTCTGCGCCATTACCATGTCGCCCACCCAGGATGGGCCAACTACCAGAATGCGATTGCTATCGCTCAAAACGGATCTTAGCTATCCAATTAGATGTGGAACCAAGCTCAAACCAGGGTCAGCCACTCAGGGTTTTCATCCCTGCGTCCGTGCACCTGATCGAAATACATGGTCTGCAGGCGCTCGGTAATCGGGCCACGACCATGATTGCCGATGGAACGATTATCCACTTCACGAATCGGCGTGACCTCGGCGGCGGTGCCGGTAAAGAAGGCCTCGTCTGCGATATAGACCTCATCCCGGGTGATGCGTTTTTCCACCACCGAAATCCCCAGCTCATCCGCCAGACTCATCACGGTCCTGCGGGTGATGCCGTCCAGGGCGGAGGTGAGGTCAGGGGTATAGATGACTCCATCACGGATGATGAAGATATTCTCTCCTGATCCCTCCATCACATAGCCCTCGGCATCCAACAGCAGGGCCTCATCATAGCCGCACTCCAGCGCCTCTTTCAGCGCCAGCATGGAGTTCATGTAGTTGCCGTTGGCCTTGGCCCGGCACATGGTGATGTTCACGTGATGCCGGGTGAAGGACGAAACCCGGATACGGATACCCTTCTCCAGCTCCTCCTCACCCAGGTAAGCACCCCAATCCCATGCCGCCACCATGACGTGGGCCTTTAGATTATCCGCCCTGAGACCCATACCCTCTGATCCATAAAAACACATAGGACGGATATAGGCAGAATCCAGATTGTTCTCTCGTACTGCGTCAATCTGCGCCCGGCTTATGGTTTCCGCATCGAATGGCATAGGCATACCCAAAATATGGGCCGACCGAAACATCCGGTCCGTATGCTCCTGCAACCGAAAGATGGCAGGGCCTTTTTCTGTCTTATAGGCGCGCACACCTTCAAACACGCCCATGCCATAGTGAAGGGTATGGGTAAGCACATGGATCTTGGCCTCGCGCCAGGGAACCATCTCCCCGTCCAGCCAGATCACCCCATCACGGTCTGCCATTGTCTGCATCTACTTTTCCTCAATTTCACCCGAAGGCGCACAGTCGCCATGAACCAGCTGATTTAGACCAGCTCTCTTCGTAGCAAATCGGTGCTTAATAAACGACCCTCTTCTGATACCGGCTAAATCTCAGCAAGCATCACAGAATCCCAGATCTCTTTCACTCTTGTGCGCTCAACACCAAGCTCGTCCCGAGACACAAGCACTGGTTTCTCTTGTAGTGTCAGACGGTGTGAAGCAGAGCGGAAAGCCCTGTAGGCATCCGCCAATACCACCACCACATCATCTGCAAATATTTCGTACTTCGCCAACCCCTCAAGCAACCTGATATTGTCAGTCCAATCAAGCAGATCAGGATATGTGTCGGCCCACCTAATAACCGCGTATTGAACCATAAATTCAATGTCTGCGATACCGCCTCGCCCCTGCTTGAGGTCAAACAGCTCCTTGCTACTCTTGTCCAAAGAGACACGCATCTTCTCGCGCATCTCCACAACCTCATTGCGTAACTTGCCGGAATCACGCTGCTGTGACAATACCGTGCGTCGTATCTCCTGAAAGTGGGCGGCAATCACTGGATCACCGGCAACCGGACGGGCCCGCAGCAGGGCCTGATGCTCCCAGGTCCAGGCCGCGTTTTTCTGGTATTCGTCGAAGGCGTCCAGAGAGCTTACCAGCATGCCGGAATTGCCACTTGGCCGCAGCCGCATATCCACCTCATACAACAGTCCCGAGGAGGTACGGGCCGTCAACATATGGATAAGGCGCTGACCCAGGCGGGCAAAGAACAGGTCGTCCGAGATCTGTTTCTCTCCATCGGTCATGGCGTTGGGATCGGAGTTGGCATGCAGAAACACCAGGTCCAGATCGGAGCCATAACCCAGCTCAATCCCGCCCATCTTACCGTAGGCGATCACGGCAAATCCTGTCCCCTGACCGGCAATCCCGCTGGGCTGGCCATGGCGAGCAACCAGATAAGACCACACTTGATCCAGCACCCGTGCGATTAAGGCCTCAGCGATCTCGGTCAGATAATCACTAACCACCATCAGCGGAATAACTTCGGTGACATCGGCAGCGGCTACCCGCAATTTGTTGCTCTGCAAGAACTGGCGCAGACGCTCCATCTGTTCTTCCGTATCGTCTGGATCAATTACGGAGAGCAGGGTATCCAGTTCGCTCTCCAACTCCACCCGTTTCAGGGGTGAGTAGAGTTGCCGCGGATCCAGCAATCCGTCCAGCAGGATAGGGTGACGCGTAATCTGACTGGCGATCCAGGGACTGACGCTCTCCAGGTGCACCAGTTGGGACAGTGCCATCGGGCTCTCCACCAGCAAGGCCAGATACGCCGTACGCTGGGCGATTGATTCCAACAATCTCAGCACCCGCCCCAGGACCATACCAGGGTCTGCGCTAGCCGCCACCGCCTCCAGCAGCAGAGGCATCAACTGGTCCAGGCGCTGCTGACCACGCTCCCCCCGCCCACGACATGCATGGCTATCACGAAACTGATCCAGCATCTGCAAGACATCTGCCGCGGCATCCCGAAATCCGGAATCGGCCAGCAGCTCAATGGCCTGCTCATTGTCTAGCCGCCCTCTCCATATGAGCTGTAGTGGTTCCTCTTCCGCCTCCTGCTCTGCATGCGGCGCAGCGAAGACCATATCGAAATGACCCTGCACCCGCTGCCGGTGTTCCTCCAGGGCAGAGTACAAGGTTCCCCAGTCATCAAACCCCATGGATATGGCCAGACGCAGGCGAGACAAGGCATCATCCGGCAACAGATGGGTCTGCCGGTCCTGCCAGGCCTGGAGACGATTCTCCACCAAACGCAGAAATTCGTACGCAGTCGTAAGTTCCTGCACCACATGTTCAGGCAGCAACCCCTTCGCCCCCAGGACACTCAACACCTGTAGGATCGGGCGAATCTGTAACTCCGGGTCGCGCCCACCGCGTATCAGCTGAAAGGCCTGACCGATGAATTCAATCTCACGGATACCGCCAGGACCCAGCTTGATGTTGGCGTCCATCCCCCGCTTGTGCATCTCGCCGCTGATCATCCGCTTCATATCGCGCAGAGATTCTATCGCCCCGTAGTCCAGATAGCGCCGGTATACGAACGGACGCAGCATTGCCGACAGCTCTTCCCCCGCTGCATGGTCACCGGCCACTATGCGCGCCTTGATCATGGCGTAGCGTTCCCACTCCCGCGCCTGGGTTTGGTAGTACTCCTCCATGGCATCGAAGCTCATGACCAGGGGACCGGAATCCCCGAATGGCCGCAGGCGGGTATCCACCCGAAACACAAAACCATCTGCGGTCTGAGCACCTATGGCCTTAATCAACTGCTGGCCGAGACGGGCAAAAAACTGTTCATTGGAAACACTCTTCCCACCCGCAGCCTCACCACTCCGGGGATAGGCAAATATAAGGTCAATATCGGAGGATAGATTGAGCTCACGCGCCCCCAGCTTGCCCATGCCCAGCACCACCATGCGCTGCTGCACACCCTCTTCGTCCTGCGGCACCCCGTGTTTGATCACCGCCCAGGCATAGAGCAGACCCAGGGCTTGATCCACACAGGCATCGGCTAGAGCCGAGAGATCCTCCAGCGTCTCCGCCAGGGGCGCGATTCCGGCCAGATCACGCCAGATGATGCGCACCATTTGAACCCGTCGAAACAGGCGCAGCCCCCGCTGCAATTGCGCCTCGCCTGCAACCTCCTGCAACTCCAGTTGCAGACGCTGTTCCATCTCGCCTGTGGCGTAACTGGTGTGCAAGCTGGCACTATCCAGCAAACCAGGCAGCAGGCCAGAATCACGGATGCAGCTCTGCATTACATAATCGCTGCACCCCCACACCAGCTTCAGCTCATCGATAAAACCGGCGCGCGCCTCCAGCCTCGAAAGTTGTGCCTGCTCCAGCGAACCGCCCCACTCCTGAAAGTGGCGCTCCACCAAATCAGTGATCTGTTGTCTTGTTACTGGTTGAGAATCTGGGTCGTGGTTCAAGTCGTTCACCAATATTTGGGCTAATATTCAATCATGCTTGATCTTATCCGGGATATGCAAGCATATCAGCGTCGGATAACAAACTACGCCCACAAAAAAGCCCCGCATCACTGCGGGGCTTTCCGTGTGCTGGTATTTGCAGCGGGTGATTACATCATGCCACCCATACCGCCCATGCCGCCCATACCACCCATATCCGGCATACCGCCGCCGGCAGCGTTATCGGATGGCGCATCGGCCACCATGCACTCGGTGGTGATCATCAGGCCGGATACGGAAGCTGCGTTCTGCAAAGCGGTGCGGGTTACCTTGGTTGGATCCAGGATACCCATCTCAATCATGTCTCCATACTCGCTAGTCGCAGCGTTGTAACCAAAGTTACCACTTCCTTCAGCGACCTTGTTGACCACAACAGAGGCCTCTTCACCGGCATTGGCCACGATCTGACGCAGTGGCTCTTCCAGGGCGCGGCAGGCCATATCGATACCGACGTTCTGATCATGGTTGTCGCCTTTGAGCTCTTCCAACGCTGGCAGGACACGGATCAGGGCAACGCCACCTCCAGGTACAACGCCTTCCTCTACGGCGGCGCGGGTAGCGTGCAGGGCGTCTTCAACCCGGGCCTTCTTCTCTTTCATCTCAACCTCGGTGGCAGCGCCAACCTTGATTACGGCAACACCACCAGCCAGTTTGGCTACGCGTTCTTGCAGCTTCTCACGGTCATAATCAGAGCTGGTCTCCTCGATCTGGGCGCGTACCTGCTCAACCCGGTCTTTGATATCTTTCTCAGAGCCTGCACCATCGATAATGATGGTCTCGTCCTTGGTTATCTGAATCTTCTTGGCGGTACCCAACTCATCCAGACCAGCCTTGTCCAGAGACAGACCAACCTCTTCCGCGATCACGGTAGCACCGGTCAGGATAGCGATATCCTGCAGCATGGCCTTGCGACGATCACCGAAGCCCGGGGCCTTAACGGCACAGACCTTAACGACGCCACGAATGGTGTTGACCACCAGGGTAGCCAGGGCTTCACCGTCAACATCTTCCGCGATGACCAGCAGAGACCTGCCGGATTTGGCTACAGCCTCAAGCACTGGGAGCAGATCACGGATATTGGAGATCTTCTTGTCGTGCAGCAGGATGTATGGTTCATCCAGCTCGGCGCTCATGCTCTGCTGATTGGTGGCGAAATATGGTGACAGGTAGCCGCGATCAAACTGCATACCCTCTACCACGTCCAATTCGTTATCCAGGGTGGAGCCCTCTTCTACGGTGATAACACCCTCTTTGCCGACCTTCTCCATGGCCTTGGCGATGATGTTGCCGATATTGGTGTCGCTGTTGGCGGAGATGGTGCCAACCTGGGCGATCTCTTTGTCGTCGGAGCAGGGACGGGACAGGGACTGGAGCTCACGCACTGCCAGCTCAACCGCCTTGTCGATGCCTCGTTTCAGATCCATCGGGTTCATGCCGGCGGCTACAGCCTTCAGGCCTTCGCGCACCATGGCCTGGGCCAGCACGGTGGCGGTGGTGGTGCCGTCACCGGCGATATCGGAGGTGTGAGAGGCAACCTCTTTTAACATCTGGGCGCCCATGTTCTCAAACTTGTCGGCCAGTTCGATCTCTTTGGCCACGGAGACGCCGTCCTTGGTGACGGTGGGCGCACCAAAGCTCTTCTCCAGGATCACGTTACGACCCTTTGGACCCAGGGTGATCTTCACGGCGTTGGCCAGTAGGTTAACGCCATCCATCATCTTGCCACGGGCACTTTCGGAAAATTTCACTTCTTTTACTGTCATTGCAATATTCCTTAGATAATTCAGTATATGTTGGCAGGTGTATGTACTATCGACCCACTGGTCGAGACACGCCTGCTTCCCAGGTCATCTGGTAAATAACGGGGATCAACCCTCGATCACACCCATGATGTCTTCTTCGCGCATCACCAGGATATCTTCACCTTCGAGCTTAACCTCGGTGCCGGAGTATTTGCCGAATAGAACCTTGTCACCAACCTTAAGATCCATCGGACGAACATCGCCATTTTCCAGAATCTTGCCCTTACCAACTGCCAGAACCTCTCCCTGAACAGGCTTCTCGGTAGCGGAACCAGGGAGTACGATACCACCAGCTGTGGTGGTTTCCTCTTCCATACGACGTACTATCACACGATCATGCAGCGGACGAATATTCATCTACTGTGTTCTCCTTAATTATGTTTGTGGACGATTAAAAAACGGGAGTACAGTTTGTTAGCACTCTCCCCTAGTGAGTGCTAATAATAGGGGCAAACTTTTGGTAGTCAAGGGCAAGGGGGTAAAAAAGTCGGGTTTATTAACCGAAACATATAGCCCAGCATGAATGCACTGAATACAGAGCCGTTTCACTCTGCTGCATCTAATCTGCTCCAATCATTTTAGATGATCGTCATACCGTTCCATTAGATAGCAAAGACAATCCTGGCGCACCACTTTGTGGTCCAGGGTCAGCATGGATGGCATGACCGGGATGCGCAACTTGATCTCATTTGCCTCCAGCTCAAAATAGCGTTTTGTGACATCAGTACCACGCTCATCCGTGGCCTCCAACCCCAGCCCGATATCTGATCCCAGACACCCCAGAACCGTTCCCTTCGGCAGCTCGCGGAAGTTAAGGTGGTCAAGATCTTCGGAAAAGCAAATGTCTGCATCAGAGACGCCATAACCGAAACTAGCCCCCTCCGACACCTTCACTATGGCTACAGTGTGGAACAACTCAATATCATGGTGAGCCACAGAGTGGACTGGGTGCTCGGACAGGCACATACAGGCATCCAGAAAATCTACGGTGTGGTCAAGACCATGGATCTGCCCTACCTTTCCACACTCCAAGGTAACTGCCGGACAGAGCTTGGCCATGGCCATGGACTGCACCCCACGCGGGCGGATGAAATAGACTACAGTGCGACTGAACATAGATGCCAGGTGCAAAAACCTGTTATCCAGCAGATTGACACAGGCGTAGTGTGGATTGATCCCGGTGTTGTTATGCACATCCACACTGGCAAAGACGCCACGGTTGCGCATGATCTCGACCACCTGCGCCATCATCCGCTGTTCCGTAGTATCGGGTAATCCACAGCCGGGCCAGACCCGGTTGTAGTCGGGCTGTCCATCCAGATGTCTTACACCAAGCGCTGCGGCGCTTACGTTACCGATGAACAGGCTAAGCGAACGCGGCAACTCCAGCTCGCCCCCACCGGGTCTATAGCGCTGCAACAACTGCCGCACCGCATCCCAACCTGTGGTCTCATTACCATGCATCAGCACCGAGACAAACAGGCCAGGCTCCCTACGGCCAGGCAGATGAATCAAGCTGGGACCGCTCAGCTTCTTATCAAGCTGGGAGGCATCGAGATTCAGCAGCCCTTCCGGCAAATAATCAAGCTGTGACAACATATTAAACATGCCACTCATGCACCGGCTTACCGCTGGTCTGGCGCTCGATATAGGTCTCCATCAGCCCGTGCATATCAAATCCATTTTTTTCCACCCAAGCCCTCTGCCAGGCAGCACCATTGCGCATCGAATCGATCCTGGCGTGGATTATGCCCAGCCAGTAATCGGCTTCTTCGGCATCTATACCCAGGGACAACAGGCCATTCTTGGCCAGAGGCAACAGGACCTGTTTACACAGCTGCGGCAGTTTGACCCGGCCACCATTCATCCACTGGATATCCGCCCGTAATCCATTTTTTGCCGCGGTATAGAAATTACTCTGCGCCTGCCCGAAGGAGAGCAGGGTCTCTGGCGCCACTGGCTGTCTGGCCAAGGCGGAGACCGCTCCAAAATAGAACGCGGCATTCGCGATGGAATCCGCAACTGAAGGCCCCGCAGGAACCACTCGATGCTCGATGCGCAGATGCGGCGTATGGTCGGCATCAAACCCGATCAGCGGCCGATTCCAGCGCCAGATAGTACCGTTTTGTAGTCGCAGGTGAGCCAGGCTCTCTTCCGGCTCATCCATGAGACGTGGCAGCAGCACCGGGTAACGCCGCCAATTGGCCTGAAAGCATTCGGCGATGGAGTTCTCCAGATAGCGAATACCAAAGGTTACCCGCTGGTTCAGCCGGGAATCCCCAACCGCCACCGCCTGCTCAAACAGTGGTATGCGGGTCTCATCCCAGAGATCGGCGCCGAGCAGGTAGGGGGAGTTTGCGCTCATCGCGACCATGGGGGCAGAGATAATCTTGGAGGCGTTATAAAACCTTACGCCCTCATCCGCATTTATCTTCAGGTGGATCTGAAACGATGTGGCAGCAGACTCCAACATCACATCACTTTTTTCCAGCGCCAGCTCATCATAGCCTTGAATATTCAGCCGCAAGGGTTGCCCTCCCCGCCGATTCAACACCTGCTCATTCAGTGCATGATAGCGATGCAGAGGTGACATATTTGCTAGAGTAAAATCGGATGCGAGAGCGGTAGGTAGAATACCTATCATTACCAGCCTAGCCCCCAACCCGGCAGCAACATCATTACAATGTCCCCAGGTATTGCTTAGCTCTTTATACATATCGGTCAGGGCGCTGCCGCGCAACTCACGGGGGCTACCATTGAGTTCCAGATTAAAGGTTGCCAGTTCCGGTACTGCCAGGGAACTGTCCAGACGCTCCAGATAGGTCTCCACCACCCCAGTCGGTCTGGCATCCGCATCCACCAGCCAGGCCTCTAACTCAAACCCGCCCATATTGGGTCCGGTCTTGAACCGACCCTGTTCCAACCAACGGCATAGCAGAAGGGTCTCTCTTCCCAGCCTCTGTTCAAAAACAGCAAAGTCTTCCGGTTCAAAATGACTGTTTGTTATCTCTTGACCCATGCCTCTAATTCTAATCCATGCTGGCAAAAGGTGGGCCTGGAAGTCGGAAAAGGAGAAAACTGGGAATTACATTTCCTCTTGCTGCGCTATCAGAAGCGCCGAACCAATCTATTCAACACTCAGGTGTAATCTATCCAGAAGACCGCCTCGCAGGGCCGCGTCCAATACCTTAAGCCTGTTTGGCGTACCCACATCTACCCAGAGTCCTTCAAACAACTCTCCACCTATCAAGTCCTTTTCCGCCATGGAGAAGAGTAGGGGCGACAACCGAAATGGCTCTGGTTTAGAGTCAGAGAACAGGTTTGGATGATAGACACCGATACCGCTGAATGTGTACCGATCATCGGAGTCATCAGCAATCAGATCTCCGTGTAACACAAAATCACCGGAGCTGTTGTGTGGCGGGTTTTGCACCAGGACCAGATGGGCCAGTCTATCCTCGCCTATTCTGATGTGCGAGTAATCGTAGTCAGTCCAGACATCTGCATTTACCACCAGAAACGGCTGTTCTCCCAGCAATGGAAGCGCATTGAAGATGCCACCCCCGGTCTCCAGTGGGACCCCTGTTTCAGGGGAGTAGGTTATTGCTATACCGTATCTACTTCCGTCGCCCAGATGCGCACATATCTGCTCGCCAAGGTGGGCGTAATTGATCACCACCCGCTTGAAACCGGCGCGGACCAGCGCTTCTACATGGTACTGAATCAGGGGCTTTCCACCCACCTTAAGCATCGACTTGGGGGTGCTGTCGGTGAGGGGACGCATGCGCTCACCGCGGCCAGCCGCAAGGATCATTGCCCTGTCTGGTCGTACACAGTGATTCATCTATTCTCCTTAATCCAGATAGTAGGACTCAGATAATAAACCACATCGATTGCTATAACATCTTGATGTGTTTACCGTCATGCCAGACTTGATCCCGGTACGGCGAAATTTCTTGAGAAGAAAATAATCGCGGCCAATCCACCCAACATATAACACCCACAAAAAAGGCCGTACCTTGCGGTACGGCCTCTCTCCTAGATAACAATCAATCCTGCATCAACGCTTCATGGCATCAAAGAATTCATCGTTGGTCTTGGTTACCTTCAGCTTGTCATACAGAAACTCCATCGCAGCAAGCTCATCCATCGGGTGGAGTATCTTGCGCAGGATCCACATCTTCTGCAGGTCATCCGGCTTCATTAACAAATCCTCACGCCGGGTTCCGGAACGATTTATGTTGATAGCAGGAAAGATGCGCCTCTCGGCAATACGCCGATCCAGATGCACTTCCATATTGCCGGTGCCCTTGAACTCTTCATAGATAACATCATCCATGCGGGAGCCGGTCTCTACCAGGGCCGTTGCAATGATGGTAAGGCTGCCACCCTCTTCCACATTCCTGGCAGCGCCGAAAAAACGCTTGGGACGATGCAGGGCGTTGGCATCCACACCACCGGTCAACACCTTGCCGGAGGATGGGATGACTGTGTTGTAGGCGCGCGCCAGACGGGTGATTGAGTCCAGCAGGATAACCACATCCTTCTTGTGTTCCACCAGACGTTTGGCCTTCTCAATCACCATTTCGGCAACCTGAACGTGGCGCGCGGCCGGCTCGTCAAAGGTAGAGGAGATCACCTCTCCCCGTACCGAACGCGCCATCTCGGTAACCTCTTCCGGACGCTCATCGATAAGCAGCACAATCAGGTGACAATCAGGATGGTTGTGGGCTATGGACTGGGCAATATTCTGCATCAGCATAGTCTTACCCGCCTTGGGTGGCGATACGATCAGGCCACGTTGCCCCTTGCCGATAGGAGCACACAGCTCAATAGTACGGGCGGTTATATCCTCGGTGCTGCCATTACCCACTTCCAGGGTAAATTTCTTATTGGCGAATAGCGGGGTGAAGTTTTCAAACAGGATCTTATTTTTGGCATCTTCGGGCTTGTCGAAGTTTATCGCGCTAACCTTGAGCAGGGCAAAATAGCGTTCGCCATCCTTGGGTGGGCGTATCTTTCCATCTATGGTATCTCCGGTACGCAGGCTAAAGCGTCTTATCTGACTGGGTGAGACATAGATGTCATCTGGCCCGGCCAGGTATGAGCTGTCTGCTGAGCGCAAAAAACCAAACCCATCCTGAAGTATTTCCAACACCCCATCGCCATGTATGTCCTCACCCTTCTTTGCGTGGGCCTTGAGAATGGCAAATATTAGATCCTGCTTACGGGAACGTCCAAGTCCCTCAATTTTCATACTACGTGAGAGTTCGGCCAGCTCTGAAACCGGCATTTTCTTTAGTTCAGTAAGATTCATAGCTCATTCGATATTTTGGTTTTGATACAGAAAAAATAGAATAGACAGGCACGTCTCAGATGGGGTACGTAATCAGGTTCTGGGAAACGTCTGGTTTAGGATGGTTACTGTTTTAGTGCAACAGCACTCACGAGAGTGTTTCGAATTATTTATCATTCTAGCACTATCCCGGAGTGCGGCCAATTGTTAGTTTAGCTGGTTTAGAGCAAAACTCAAATATTACTATCAATAAATGCCGTCAACTGGGATAAAGAGACGGCACCTACCTTAGTAGCCTCAACCTCGCCGCTCTTAAACAACATCAATGTCGGTATACCGCGGATACCATAACGCGGCGGTGTATTCGGGTTGTCGTCGATGTTTAGCTTAGCGATCTTGACGCGTCCAGAGTACTTCCCGGCAATCTCTTCCAACACTGGCGCGATCATCTTGCAAGGGCCACACCACTCTGCCCAATAATCAACCAGAACCGGTTCCCCGGACTGAAGAACTTCGCTGTCAAAAGATTCGTCCGTCACATGAACAATCTGCTCACTCACTAGATATTTCTCCAAAATCAGTTAGGTAGTTTCGCCGGAATGAGCGGGTCCGCTCCAGCGCTTCCGTAGTAAACAAAACAATAAGTTTAGGGGCATCGACGATAAATCTATTTACAACCGCGCTCTCCCCCAAGCGCCTAAGTAGTTATTTCATATGAATCTATTACGCATTGCAAGTCCCAACCTCATGGAAATTACTGTATCCTAGTCCACCATGACAGACAAACACTTAACAGACGTAAAATTCAGCAGCTTTGGACTGGCTGACAATATCATGCAAGGCGTTGAAGAAGCTGGATTTTCTTTCTGCACCCCGATACAGGCAAAGACTATACCCATAGCCATCACCGGCCAGGACGTAGCAGGCCAAGCCCAGACCGGCACCGGAAAAACCGCAGCATTTCTTCTGGCATGTTTCCAATATCTGCTGGACAACCCTGCTGACGAAACAAGAAAGGTCACCCAACCCAGAGCCATCATGCTGGCCCCAACCCGGGAACTGGCCATTCAGATCCATAAAGATGCCGAGGTACTAGGAAGGCATACCGGATTCAAACTTGGTCTGGTTTTTGGCGGCACTGGCTATGACTCACAGCGCAAGCAGCTGGAGCAAGGCGTTGACATCCTGATCGGCACTCCTGGCCGACTAATAGACTACTTCAAACAGAACATATTCAATCTGCATGCAATACAGGTGATGGTGCTGGACGAAGCGGATCGCATGTTTGATCTCGGCTTCATCAAAGACATACGCTATCTGATGCGACGTATGCCAAAACCGGAGCAGCGTCTGGGGATGCTGTTCTCAGCCACACTCTCATATCGGGTGACCGAACTCGCTTATGAACACATGGATAACCCGAAAGAGATAAAGATAGAGGCAGACAAGGTAACGGCGGACAAGGTAGTACAGACCTGCTACATGACCGCCAACGATGAAAAAATATCCCTGCTCATCGGCCTGTTGCGCCACATGGACCCCAGACGCACCCTTGTATTTGTAAATACAAAACGCGCTGCCGATATAGTCTGGGGCTTTCTGGAAGGCAACGGCTTCAAGACCGCAGTACTCTCTGGCGATGTGCCACAAAAAAAGCGCATGAGCCTGCTAGGTGAATTCCAAGCCGGCAATCTGCCGGTGTTGGTGGCAACTGATGTGGCGGCACGCGGCCTGCACATCCCTGACATCAGCCATGTTATCAACTACGATCTACCGGAAGATGCGGAAGACTATGTGCATCGGATCGGACGCACCGCACGGGCTGGTGCGCACGGTGATGCAATCAGCTTCGCCTGCGAGACCTACTCCTTCTCACTACCAGAGATTGAGGAGTACATCGGGCATCGTATTGAGATGCAACCGGTAACAACGGAACTACTGGCAGAGATTGATCCCAAAAGCAGAAAATACCCGGATCGCGCCGACCGTAGCGGACAGGGTAGAGGAAGGCCGCGCCAGGGCAGACCCGGTGGCGGACGCGAACGCAGTGGCGGCCAAAGAAGAAGGTAGGGCTCAACCGAACAACCAGTACAGTCGCCCGAAAACCACTAGGTTGGCATGATCTCCGAGAAGTCTTGGATCGCCGCAAACTGTTCGGTAGTCTTGATCGGGCCCTTGGTGTCCGGCCGCAATATCATCAGCAACCACTCTATACCATAACGTTCAGCCGACCGGAGAACAGACGTGCTGTCGTCCACAAACAGGGTGCTCTCCCGATCAAATGGCTCAACCTGCTGCAGGCGACTCCAAAACTCATCTGACTCCTTGGGGTATCCAAGGTCGTGGGAACTGATCACCCCATCCAGTTGCCCGCCAAGCTGAGTCCGGTCCAGCTTCAGCGCCAGAGATTTCTGATGGGCATTGGTCACCAGCACAGTCCTTTTCTTCAGCGTGCGCATGGCACTAAGAAAATCCACCACATGCGGATGAACTGCAATCAGATGATCCACCTCCTGTTTCAACAGGGCTATATCCAGCCCCAACTCCTTGCTCCAGTGATCCACACAGTACCACTCCAGTGTGCCCTCTATATCCTTGTAACGGGAGAATAACTCCTGCCGGGACTGTTCCAACGTAATACCCCTGGCCTGTGCATAACGCTGCGGCACATGCTCCAGCCAGAAATAGTTGTCAAAATGCAGATCCAGCAGGGTGCCATCCATATCCAGGAACACTGTATCGATTCGCTTCCAGTCAATCATAGGTATATTTTCTTCGTGGTATTAAGTCGAAAAGATTATTTGCAGGTACAATATACTCAACCAAGCATGTTTCGGAAGCATTATGAGCAAAAAGCCCACCGTCAGTTCGCGCAACCATATAATCCATACCGGTGTTTTCAATATAGAGGAGATGGAGCTGGAGTTCAGCAATGGTGAGCAGCGCAAGTATCAGCGTATCATCGGCTCTGATCAAGGGGCGGTGCTGGCTGTTCCGCTACTGGACCGGGAGACAGTACTGCTGATCAGGGAATACGCGGCAGGCACCGACCGTTATGAACTGGCGTTTCCTAAGGGACATATTGAGGAAGGCGAGGATATGCTGATAGCCGCAAATAGGGAGATCCAGGAGGAGATTGGCTACGCCGCGAACAAACTGAAGCATATACACTCCTTTACTATAGCCCCAGGTTATCTGGGTCACACCACCCACATCGTACTTGCCAGCGAACTGTACCCCAACAGGATACCGGGAGACGAGCCGGAGGAGATCGAAGTAGTCCCCTGGAAGATTGCAGATATGGAACAACTATTACGTTGCGAAGATTTTACCGAGGCCCGCTCCATTGCTGCGCTCTATATGGTAAGAGATATGCTGAAAACCGATTCGAATTAATCAACCTCATCATCGCGGACACTTTAAACACTCTATGAATAGCAAACAGGTACCAGTAAAACAGATCATTGATATTGCCAAACGCGCTGGCGAGGCAATCCTAGAAGTCTACGATACCGATTTTTCTGTGTATGAAAAATCTGACCAATCACCTCTGACCGAGGCAGATCTGGCGGCTCACCACGTCATAGCAGACAGCCTGCTGGAATTAACTCCAGAGATACCTATCCTGTCTGAAGAGTCGACCAATATTCCGTACTCCCTGCGCAGTACCTGGACCCGCTACTGGTTGATTGACCCACTGGATGGAACCAAGGAGTTTGTCAAACGCAATGGCGAATTTACCGTCAACATCGCCCTGATAGATAACATGCGTCCCATCCTCGGGGTTATCTATGTGCCGGTATCAAAGGTCACCTACTATGGCACCACAGATGGGGGGGCGTTTAAGCAATTACCGGGTGAGGATGCAACATCTATCCAGGTAAACTCAACACATAGCAGCCCCATCCGGGTGGCCGGCAGTCGCTCCCACGCCGGCGATAGTCTGAAGCGCTATCTGGATAACCTGGGTGAACACGAAATCATCAGCATGGGTAGTTCTCTCAAATCCTGCCTGGTGGCTGAAGGCAAGGCGGATATTTACCCGCGCCTCGGCCCTACCTCTGAATGGGATACCGGAGCCGCTCAGGCGATTGTTGAGGCTGCGGGTGGCCGGATCACCGACACCAACATGCAACCCTTGCAGTACAACAGCAAGGACTCTCTGTTGAATCCTGACTTCTTTGTATTTGGAAACCTGGACGAGGATTGGTCCAGCTATGTTAAATAGCCCTGACTGGTTACAACACGAATGTATCAATCGGAGGCGGTCGGACCCTGAGACTCGAGCTGGGTCCGGTAGAGGGAGGTATATTCACCACCCGATGCAAGCAGCTCTTCGTGTTTACCACTCTCGACTATGCAACCGTCCTTGAGCACTACAATCCTGTCAGCCCCCTCAATGGTAGAGAGCCGATGCGCCACCACCAGAGTGGTGCGACCCTGGGTAAGATCCTTCAAGGCCTCCTGGATATTTCTCTCTGATTCCGTATCCAGAGAAGAGGTGGCCTCATCCAGTATCAATATAGGTGCGTCCTTCAGAAAAGCCCTGGCAATGGCCAGGCGCTGACGCTGGCCACCGGACAACAACACGCCGTCTTCACCAATAAGGGTATTTATCCCATCATCCATGCCCCGGATAAATTCCATAGCGTGGGCCGCCTGGGCCGCCTGTATGATCTGGGCTTCATCCTTCTTACCAAGAGAACCATAGGCGATATTCCTCGCCACAGTATCATTAAACAGGGTTGTGTTCTGGCCTACCAAGGCTATCTGCTCGCGCAGATTTGTCAGCTTATAATCCTGCACCGGAACCCCATCCACCGTGATCTCACCGGCGGTTGGGTTATAAAATCGCAACAACAGACTGGTGATTGTGGTCTTACCACTACCGGAGCGCCCGACAAATGCGACTGTCTCACCTGGCTCAATCTCAAGGTCTATCCCTTTTAGAACAGTGCGATCTGACCCGCTGTAGCTAAACTCAAGCCCCTTGAAAACAATCCTGCCAGCAACTCGTTCCTGCTCGATGGTCCCATGATCATCCTCCAACTCTTCATCGAGCTGCTCAAAGATGTTCTCACATGCCGCTATGCCTTTTTGAATATTGCCATAGACCTCGCTTAGCTGGCGTATAGGCTTTGGCATCATGGAGGAGGCCATAACAAAGGCCACCAATTCAGCAACGGTACCGGTGGCACGCATCTGCATTACCAGAAACATAATGATGGCAACCGACATAATAACCAGGAACTGCAGCACCGGCGTGTTAATAGCACCCACCCGCACCATCTTCATGCTTTGACGTTGATTATTACGGCTGGCACTACAAAAGCGCTCCCTCTCATAATCTTCGCCACCATAGCTGCGCACCACCTGATAACCATGAATGGTCTCTGAGGCCACATGAGTAACATGGCCCATGGCATCCTGAATCTTGTGGCTCAACTTACGCAGACGTTTTCCCACGCTGGAAACAATCACTGCCATAACCGCCATCACCACCAAAAACACCATGGTCAGTTTCCAGTTTGACCATAGCAGGTATCCAAGCACAGCCAGTATGGTCAAGCCTTCCCTGATCACCGTCTTTACGGAATCGGTGGCCGCAGTGGTTACCAGTGATACATTGTAGGTGATCCTGGATATCAGATGCCCAGAGTTATGCCTATCAAAATAGTCGTTGGGCAGTTCCAGCAATTTATTGAACAGTCCCACTCGCAGATCATGCACCACCCCGAGAGAAACCTTGGCCAAAAAATAGTTGCCCAGATAAAATCCAACGCCGCGGAATAGAGCGATTGCGATCGCCAGTATCGGCACATAATAGAGATTCTTACCAGGCTCACCCTGAAGCCCTTCTACAAACAGCTCAATCAGCTTGGCAAATGCCGGCATGGTCCAGGCAAAGAACGCAAATCCCACCACGCTGACCAGAAATGGCAACACATAGGGCCGTACATACGACAACAGTCGCAGATAGGTGTGAATACCGCCGTTAGCCTGCATGGGATCCTTCATGGGATGAGGAGAGATACAGTGACAATATGTTGAAGAAGACTGAGTTGTTCAACTTATGATATTGCAAACTTTTTCAGTCGATAGAGCAAAGTATCACGACTGATTCCAAGCAATCTTGCGGCCTTGCTCCGATTACCCCTGGCCCGTTCCAGGGCTTGCCTGATCAGATTTTCCTCCACATTTGCCAGGACTATGCCTTCAGCTGGCAGTCGCACCATAGAATTGGGCAGTTGATCAGATACCTGGCCTGCGTGAAACTCCTGCGGCAGGTTCTGTACACCAACTTCTTGGCCCGGCAGTAGGATCATAAGTCGTTCGCACAGATTTCTAAGTTCGCGGATATTCCCCGGCCAGTGATACTGCTTCACACACTCAAGGGCGGCCTTAGAAAAACGTGGTGACTTGAGGCAATGCCGTTTAGAGAAATCATTAATAAAATGCGCCAGCAAGATCGGTATATCACCCTGTCGTTCCCGCAGGGGCGGAAGCTCCAAAGGTACAACATTTAACCGGTAATACAGGTCCTGGCGAAAGTCTCCTTGCTCGACCTTAATCCCAAGATCAGCCTGACTGGCAGCAATGACCCTGACATCCACCTTGATTGGCCTGGAAGAACCCAGAGGCAAAACCTCGCCGGACTCAAGAAGCCGCAACAGCCTGGCCTGCACCTCGAGTGGCAACTCTGCAACCTCATTCAGGAACAGGGTTCCGTTGGCAGCAGAGGCAAGATAACCGCCATTCTCTTGTGTCTCTCCGACAATGGAGTCATCGCTACGCCCAAACAACAGGGACTCAGCCAGATCTTTTGGCATGGAGGAGCAGTTTACCGAGACAAACGGCTGCTGCGATCTGGAACTGTTGACATGAATGAATCTGGCCAGCAACTCCCGGCCGGTACCGCTTTCGCCATAGAGCAAGGTATTCACACCGGTTGCTGCCACAATCCTGGCGGCATTGGTTGCTTCCAACAGAGATGGATTCTTACCTAAAATCATATCGACACCTGAAGCCTGTTATCACCGTTAAATGTTATTGCTCTAATGGTACCAAAAATATTTCTGCGCCGAAAATCAAGCCAGCAACTCCTACCAGGATAACCACAACCCCCGCCACCTGTCTGAGCCTGACATTCCGCCCCAATCGCGCAAGCCCACCAGCAAACACCCCAGTTGCTATCATCACCGGCATAGTACCCAAACCAAAGACTAGCATAAACATACCACTCATCACCGGATCGCCCAGCGGTAGCGCCAGAATAAGGGCATAATAGACCAACCCACAAGGCAGCCAACCCCAAACCAGCCCAGCCAAAAACGCCGCTGGAAGCGTCCTTACCGGCAACAATCTACGACCAACCGGCTCAATGCGCTTCCACACAGCACCGCCCAGGCGATCCATATTGCGCAACATTGGAACCCAGCCGGTCAAGTAGAGGCCAATCAGAATGATGGTTATCGCAGCAACTACGCTGGCCACCTGCCTCCACAGCGCACCATCAAGACTGTCGCCCAAGAGCTGGCCGGTAAAGCCTACCGCCACACCCAGCACCACATAGATGAGCATCCGCCCCAGGTTATACAGCGTTACAAACAGCAAAAACCTGCCCATACCACCGCGAACCTCTGAAGGCAGACTCAAGGTCAGGGCCCCCATAATGCCTCCGCACATACTCAAACAGTGGGCGGTGCTAAAAAAACCTACGACAAAAGCCAGGATAAGGGATTGATACACGATTCATTTCCAATAAAGATTATCTGCTAGGGGAACGATTATGACAGAAAAGTAGCAGTGACTGGTTGCGAATTATTCCGCTGGGTACCACGGCTTAACACACAACAGACATTACTGCGACAAACAGGCTAGGAGGGAAATGGTGCCCAGGGACAGACAAGCCAGTAAGGAAATGGTGCCCAGGGACAGAATCGAACTGCCGACACGGGGATTTTCAGTCCCCTGCTCTACCGACTGAGCTACCTGGGCAAATAATCGGTCACTCCATTGGTGGAGAGGTGCGTATTAAAGCGGTCCAGGCCTATAGAGTCAAGTCGAGAATAGTGCATGTCCAGGAAAAACCCCGTGTTTTTCTATAGTCGATACTCGTCACCCATGAATTCAGTATGTGCGAACATCACTGGGGGGTAAAATTCACCGGGACGCTGGGGCCGTCGCCAAACAAAAACTTTTCCATCTCTTGTTCCAGAAATGCCCTGGCCTTGGGATCAACCGGATTCAGGCGGTACTCGTTGATCAACATGGTCTGATGCTGGAACCACATCTGCCACGCCTCTTTGGAGACGTTTTCCAGGATACGCTGCCCCAATTCACCAGGATATGGAGCGCGATCCAGACCCTCCGCCTCTTTGTTCAGTTTCACGCACTGCACCATCTCGCCCATCACAATTCTCCAGCAACTTAGTACAACATTGGCGTCAGGACAACACCGCCTTCGAGCTAATGATTCACCTGTTAGCGTATAAGCTTTTTCAAAAACTTCCGTTTCAGTTTGTCCTTGTCAGATTCTTCCTCCCCATCTTTTTTCTTCTCATCACCGAGCAACTTCTTTTCCAGAGAAGATTTCAGCTTCTCTTTCTGCGTATTGAGCAGCACCTTATCCCACTTAACCTGCCATTTAGGAGAGGATAAAGGCCCGGTAAAACGCACCGGCACCCCTATCTTGCTACGCTTCAGCTCTTCCAGGGCTGCCAAATCATCCCCCCCCTGACCCTTAGAGGTCTCAACAATAAAAACCTCTGCGGTGTAATCGAGCATCTCCTTTACCAGATTCACTACACCACCCCCAGTAACTCTTAAAAACGGCGATAGCGCCTTAAGATCATTGTTACTCAGCACCCCGTTCTTTATCACACCACTAGCGGTAATCTGGGAAAAGTCTGTCTGCACCGGTCCTTTTGATTTAGAAACCGACTTACCCGAAAGCAGGGCCTTGGCCTTGCGTAGCTCTTCGGCAAGATTGATGCCCTTAATGGCCCCCTTCAAGAACTTGAAATCAAGTTTGCCATTCAAGGATCGTCTGATCGAACTCTCACTGTTCCCTCTGGCGCTCAGGTTTGCATTGAAGTTACCCTTGCCGGTAATAGTGTCATTACCAGCCAGCTGTTTTACCAGAGACCCCAGACTAACGTTGGACAGCGCACTGTTAATATTGAGTTGCGGTGTATTGCCCTTCACATTGATATCGACACTTCCGTTATAGCTTCCCTGATAGAACTTGCTCACCTTTTGCGTCGTCTGTAGCAGGCCATTCTTAGCCACCACCTTAACCAAGACTCCCTCTGCCAATAGCTTGCTGACTGTCAGACGACTTATGTTCAGGGAACCGTTCAGATTCAGCTTTCGCATGGTATCCAGCGGAAATAGCTGTTCACTCCCAGAGACGGCCTTAGTTCCCGCTTTGTCACCCGCAGCTTGAGTACTCCCAGGCTTGCCTGTGGACTTATATCTATCCAGATCGATTGCATCAACATTTAGCTTGAAGGCGATCGCCGCGCCCCGCATGACAGCATTGCCGGTGATCTTGGTATCATCCAGTTGGATGGTCAGACCATCCAGGCTGGTGGACTGCCCCTTGGAATTGAGATCCAAGCTGGCGGCAAGTAGGCCAAATGCCTTGGGGTCAGCGCTCCGTGGAAGCGCCATCCCCTGACTTGTCATCCAGTTGCGCAGATTGAACTCGGCCAGAGCCAGCTTGCCGTTGAAGACCGGAGTCTCTGTATCCAGATTTGTGCCGTTGAGATTACCTGCCAGATTAAGCTCACCGGAGCTGACCTTGAGATTTTGCAGCGACAGAGAGCTGCCATCCAGCGCCAGCATCAGCGCAGTCTCAAGTTCTGCGGTAAGCTTGCCCTGGGGTAGGGCAGCGCCGCTCGCATCCAGAGTTAGTTTCAGATCCGCAACATTCAACTGCCCCTTGGCCTGGTCCAGCTCAATGGTCCCATCCAAACCGACCCTGGCCTTTACCGCCGGATCTTTACTCTGCAACACCATCCCCATGTTCAGCGCAACGGGACTGCCCGAAACTATGGCGCCAGTTTTTAGATTGAACTCACTGATCTCATATTTTTGACCTGATTGGCGATCATCCCAACTGATGCTGGCATCTTTAACATCTACGCCACCAATGGAAAGCGCCCCCAAACCTGCAGCGTCCTCTCTGTTATCTTCACCTGCTGCTGCCTTATGGTCTTTGCCTTTAGCCAAATCATCCCAGTTGCTCGCGCCTGCCTTGTTCCTGGCTAGATTTAACGTCATCCCGTCCAAGCCAATAGTATCCACCTCCAGTTTGCTACTGATCAGTGGCATCAATTTTACTCGAACTTCGGCGTGCCTTACCGCAACAAATGGTTGGCTACCAAACCCTCTGGCATTACTCAACTCCACATCCGCGATCTTGATTCCAAGCCAGGGAAACACAGACAGGCTCAGATCACCGCCTATCTTCAGATCTCTGCCCGTCTGTTTTTGCACCTGCTGAACAATCTGATCTTTGACATCATCTGCTGAAATCACCATCGGCAAGATTACGGAGGCTGCAACCACCAGCAGCAGGACCACGCCAATGAACATTCCGATGATCTTAAAAAGCTTTCCCATTACATCCTCCGTAGAATGTCCAGTTATTGTTTGAGATGACACACGATTATATGCAGCCTTAGTAACTTGCATGCCAGACCTCCAAGTCTAGCAAATTATGGGGCGTCTACCTGCCGACAAATCAGGATTACGGGGTTGGCTGTTTTAGCGGAATAAAGATCCGAACACAAAAAGGGCTACCAGACTTCTCTGGTAACCCTCTGTTTATCCTGCCTGCAGTCTGTTGTTAGCTAGGCCTGAAGCGCACAGCCGGACTGTCTGTTCTGTTGAGTCCTGCTACGCA
>SWBX01003539.1_pt1 | contig 28845 bp, 25 predicted proteins | sample 4693051 | NCBI WGS metagenome assembly SWBX01 (sample SAMN10267272, study PRJNA491770) | bioreactor metagenome | isolation source: DHS bioreactor inoculated with marine | place: Japan: Omine Ridge, Nankai Trough | reverse complement strand
CGGCAACAGCATTATCGTAGCCTGTGTGGTTATCTCTATCCTGGCTCGAATTGATTATGAAAATCGGCAGCATGATCCATCCACCACCGCAGGGGGGTTGCAATGGGCCCACGGGTGATGATTATGGCCGGTGGCACCGGCGGACATGTATTCCCGGCCCTGGCGGTGGCGATAGAACTGCGTGGCCGTGGAATAGAGGTGATCTGGTTGGGCGCTGCCGGTGGATTTGAAGAGCGGGTGGTGCCAGAGGCCGGGTTCCGCATGGTGCGCATCAGCATACGTGGCCTGCGTGGCAATGGTGTGGTGCGCTGGCTCCAGGCCCCTTTTATGCTGTTACTGGCCATGTGGCAGGTTTTGGTTGCGCTGTGGCGATATCATCCAGGGGTGGTTCTCGGCATGGGTGGATTTGTCACCGGTCCGGGTGGGGTAATGGCCAGAATGCTGCGGATTCCCCTGGTTATCCACGAACAAAATGCGGTGCCTGGGATGACCAACCGGCTGTTGTCACGTATAGCAAACCGGGTTCTGGAGTCCTTCCCCGGAAGTTTTGGCAGCGCAAAAAAGGTGTCTCTGGTCGGTAATCCGGTCCGGGCGGATATATGGCAGATACCAAAGCCGGAACGCCGAATGAAACAAAGGGTGGGTCCACTGCACCTGTTGATCCTTGGGGGCTCATTGGGCGCACAGGCATTGAATGAAACCGTGCCTGAGGCCCTGGATAAGATCGATGCTTCAGTGCAGTTGGAGCTACGGCATCAGTCCGGCAGGGGCAAAGAGGTTGCGACCTCAGCTGCATATAAGTCTATTGGCATCGATGCCCAAGTAGTCCCGTTTATCTCCAATATGGCAGAGGCGTACGACTGGGCCGATCTGGTGATTTGCCGGGCTGGGGCCTTAACCATCTCTGAGCTGGCGGCAGCCGGGGTGGGCTCGGTGCTGGTGCCATACCCGCATGCCGTGGACGACCATCAGACCCTGAATGCCAACCATCTGGTAGATGCCGGTGCAGCCCTGCTTGTTCCTCAGTCGGAACTTGATCCAGAGGCATTGGCCATCATCCTAAAGCAACTATTGAGTGACCGGGAGAGACTGTTGCAGATGGCGCTGACAGCCCGGCATCTGGCTAAACCAATGGCGACCATGGATGTTGCCGATATCTGTGAGGAGCTGCGGCTGCAATGAATCAACCAAACACCAGCCAGTTACGCCATGCTGTAGAGGCCATGGGCCGCATGCGGCATATCCATTTTGTTGGCATCGGTGGTGCCGGTATGAGTGGTATTGCTGAGGTAATGTTGAATCTTGGTTACCACATCTCGGGTTCGGATCAAAAGACCGGGGCCGTAATCAAGCAGCTGCAGGGGCAGGGCGCCGAGGTGGTGATCGGTCATCGGGCAGAGAATATCCAAGGTGCCGACGCGGTAGTGATCTCAAGTGCGGTCAAGGATGACAACCCAGAGGTTGTAGCGGCCCGGGCAGAACGCATCCCTGTGGTGCCACGGGCCGAGATGTTGGCGGAGCTGATGCGGTTTCGTTTCGGTATCGCGGTGGCAGGTACCCACGGCAAGACCACCACCACCAGTCTGGTGGCAAGTCTGTTGGCCGAGGGCGGACTGGATCCCACCTTTGTGATCGGAGGCAGACTCAATAGTGCTGGGACTAATGCCAGATTGGGTACCGGCGAGTTTCTGGTGGCAGAGGCGGATGAGAGTGATGCCTCATTCCTCTATCTGCAACCTACCATGGCGGTGGTGACTAATATCGATGCAGACCACATGACCACCTACGGTGGTGACTTTGATCGTCTACGCCAAACCTTTATCGAGTTTCTACACCATCTTCCGTTCTATGGTCAGGCGGTACTCTGTATTGATGACGATGAGATTCGAGGTCTGCTCCCACGATTGGCCCGTCCTGTATCTACCTACGGGTTTAGTGAAGACGCCGATCTACAGGCATTTGATGTAACACAGGAGGGATTGCGCACCCATTTTTCAGTGCGCTTTGCTGCCGATGGGAGCGTTCTGAACCTGACCCTGAATATGCCGGGGCGTCACAACGTACTGAATGCCGTGGCGGCTGTAGCCGTAGCTCGGGATCTGGGGGTGGATGATGCATCAATAGGCCGGGCTCTGGAGAGGTTTGAGGGGATCGGGCGACGCTTCCAGGTAAAGGAAAAATGCCAAGCAGCCAATGGCGAAGTGATGTTGATTGATGACTACGGACATCACCCGCGTGAGGTGGCTGCCACCATAGCGGCAATCCGCGAAGGGTGGCCGGAACGCAGACTGGTGCTGGTATTTCAGCCCCATCGCTATAGCCGTACCCAGGAGCAGTTCGACGATTTTGCCCAAGTGCTGTCGCAGGTGGATGTGCTGATCCTGTCTGAGGTCTACGCAGCGGGTGAGTCACCAATTGCCGGGGCAGATGGGCGCTCCCTGAGTCGAGCGATTCGAACCCGCGGCCAGGTTGATCCGATCTTTATCGATCCGATTACCGACCTGCACCAACTGTTGGCAGGTCTGGTTCAAGATGGCGATGTGGTGGCCATGATGGGTGCCGGTGATATCGGTGCGATGGCCGCCAAGATGCCGCAGTTACTCTGCGGCAAAACCGGAGATGACGACTGACTATGAATGGCGCTGCCTACAAGGGTGAGATGCTGTATGACGAGCCACTGTCCGGGTATACCACCTGGCGGGTGGGTGGTCCTGCGCGTCGTCTCTATCGCCCGGCAGACAGCGCCGATCTGGTGCAATTTCTGCAATCACTGCCGGCCGAGGAGCCGCTGCTGTGGTTGGGGTTGGGTAGTAATCTGTTGGTGAGAGACGGTGGTTTCAACGGCACGGTGATCCTGACCCTCGGCCGATTGGACCAGGTGGAGATGCTGGGCGATTTCAGGGTGCGGGTCGAGGCCGGGGTATCCAGTTCCAAGCTTGCCCGTATCACTGCGCGGAATGAATTGTGCGGGGTGGAATTTTTGGCCGGTGTTCCCGGCACCCTGGGTGGTGCCCTGGCCATGAATGCCGGTGCCTTTGGTAGTGAAACCTGGGATTGGGTAGAGCAGGTAGAAACGGTTGATCGCAGCGGCCAAGTGCGGCTACGCGGGCCAGAGGATTTTGAGATTGGATATCGCAAGGTAAAGGGTGCAGAGGGTGAGTGGTTCCTCGCTGCCATCCTCAAACTCAAGCCAGGTGATAGTGAATCGGCCATGAATGCAATCCAGCAGCTGCTGGAGAAGCGTGCCTCAACCCAGCCCATAGGCCTGCCCAGTTGCGGTTCAGTGTTCCGCAATCCAGACGGCGATTATGCCGCACGCCTGATTGAACAAACCGGGCTGAAGGGGAGTTGTATCGGTAAGGCATGCGTATCTGAGAAACACGCCAACTTTATTATCAACACCGGTGGGGCCAAGGCGGCAGAGATCGAGCAGTTGATGCAGATGGTGCGAAACAAGGTGGAAGATGCCAGTGGTGTGCGTCTGGTCTCTGAAGTACACATTGTGGGGGAGGCAGCTGCATGAATATACCGGCAGAAGAGTTCGGCAGGGTGGCGGTCCTGATGGGTGGCCAATCGGCCGAGCGTGAGGTTTCACTCCGCAGTGGCCAGGCGGTGCTGGATGGTCTGCTCCGGCGCGGCGTCGATGCCCGCGGAATAGATGCAGGTAGAGATGTGCTGCAACAGTTGGTGGATGGCCGGTTTGACCGGGTATTTATTGTGCTGCATGGGCGAGGTGGTGAAGACGGGGTTATCCAGGGTGGATTGGAGACCCTGGGTCTGCCTTATACCGGTAGTGGGGTGCAGGGCTCTGCCCTGGGGATGGATAAGTATCGCTGCAAATTGTTGTGGAGCGCACTGTCGCTGTCCACTCCAGGATATCTGCTGGTTGAGGCTGAGGATCAGTTGGATGCGGCTGCCGAACTTGGATTTCCTCTGATGGTAAAGCCGGTGCATGAAGGTTCCAGCATCGGAATGGCCAAGGTGAATGATCGGGATGAATTGCATGCGGCCTGGACCGTTGCCCGAGGGTATGACAGTCAGGTAATGGTGGAGCGCTGGATAACCGGGCAGGAGTTTACCGCATCCATCCTGGGTAATCAGGCGCTGCCACTTATCCGTCTGGAGACACCGCATGCCTTCTACGACTATGAAGCAAAATACAGCTCTGACACTACCAGTTATCACTGTCCCTGTGGTCTGGAGAGGTCAAAAGAGCAGGAGTTACAGACCCTGGCCCTAAAGGCCTTTTATGCTGTTGGAGCCAGTGGTTGGGGGCGGGTCGATATCATGATGGATCGGGAGATGCAGCCCTGGTTGATTGAGGTGAATACGGTTCCGGGGATGACGGATCACAGTCTGGTCCCTATGGCTGCGAAGGAACATGGATTGGTTTTTGATCAACTGGTTTGGCAGATCCTTGCCACCACCCTGGAGCAAACCTAATGGCTCGACGGGCTGCCACTAGCACAAAGGCCGCACAGGCCGCCGCCCAGCGCCGGGAACAGCAGATGCTTGCCTTGCGGCTGTGGCTGAAGGTGGTGGTGCTGGTAGCTTTTTTTGGGGGCGGTATCTACTGGAGCGTGGTTGCCTTGACCGACCCTAAATTGTTGCCTCTTAAGGTGGTGCGAACCGACGGAAAGTTCCGTTACATGCAGCGGCAGGATCTGGAGCAAGCAGTGGCCAATCTCACCAGAGGTGGATTTCTGACCGTGGATGTGGCGGCTATCAGGGATCGGGCCAGGAGTTTGCCTTGGGTTGATCAGGTCAGCGTAAGACGGGTGTGGCCAGACAGTTTGCAACTATGGGTAGAGGAGCAGGTTCCCCTGTCTCGGTGGCAGAAGGATGCAATGCTGAATGTGCGTGGCGAGGTGTTCCGCCCCAAGGCTGGCGCAATACCCTCCGGCTTTCCTCGGCTTTCCGGGCCGGATGGTAGTGAGAAAGAGTTGGCCAAATATTATCTCGCCATAAAGAACCGTCTCGGTTCGCTGGGGCTGAGTATCAATGCGATGGTAATGGATGAGCGCAGGGCCTGGACCATGAGGTTGAGTAGTGGAGCTGTAATCCGGCTTGGCAGTAAGGATTTGGAAGATAGGTTGGCGCGATTTCATAGCATCTATCCGCTGCTTCAGGCGGATAAGCGACAGATAAAAGAAGTAGATCTGCGCTATACCAACGGTTTTGCCGTTACCTGGAAAAGCATCGCCCCGACAGCTTGGCTGGGGCCAAAAAACGAGACCATAAGAGGGTTGATGTAATGACCAAGAGCGTGGAAAAGAATCTTATTGTTGGCCTGGATATCGGGACCTCAAAAGTGGTCGCCATTGTTGGCGAGATAAAAACGGGGCGCGAGATTGAGATTATTGGAATCGGGTCACATCCATCCCGCGGCCTGAAAAAGGGTGTGGTAGTAAATATCGAATCTACCGTGCAGTCCATTCAGCGGGCGGTGGAAGAGGCAGAACTGATGGCTGGTTGTGAAATTCACTCGGTGCATGCAGGTATCGCCGGAAGCCATATCCGCAGCCTGAACTCCCACGGCATAGTTGCCATCAAGGATCATGAGGTTACCTACGGGGATGTGGAGCGGGTGATAGATGCGGCCCGGGCAGTTGCCATACCGGCAGACCAGAAGATTCTGCATATCCTACCCCAGGAGTTCATCATCGATGAGCAGGAGGGAATCAAGGAACCGATAGGTATGTCCGGGGTTCGTCTGGAGGCGAGGGTGCACATGGTAACCGGAGCGGTCAGTGCGGCCCAGAACATCGTCAAATGTGTACGTCGTTGCGGTTTGGATGTAGACGATCTGATCCTGGAACAGATGAGTTCCAGTTATGCGGTCCTGAGTGAAGATGAAAAAGAGCTTGGCGTCTGCCTGGTGGATATCGGTGGAGGTACGACTGACATCGCCATCTTTACCGATGGGTCCATCCGCCATACCGCAGTGATCCCGATAGCTGGTGACCAGGTAACCAATGATATAGCCGTAGCCCTACGTACTCCGACCCAACACGCCGAGGACATAAAGGTGAAGTACGCCTGTGCCCTGACTCAGCTGGCTGCGGATGATGAGACCATCGAGGTGCCGAGTATCGGTGATCGTCCATCCAGGCGGCTGTCACGTCAGACTCTGGCTGAGGTGGTTGAGCCGCGCTACGAGGAGCTATTGACCCTGGTGCAGGCCGAGCTGCGACGAAGTGGATTTGAGGATCTGATACCTGGAGGCGTAGTCCTGACCGGTGGCAGTTCCAAGATGGAAGGGTTGATAGATCTGGCTGAAGAGGTATTCCACATGCCGGTAAGGCTGGGGGTTCCACAATATGTAACTGGCCTGGTGGATGTAGTGCGTAATCCGATTTATGCCACTGGCGTTGGTCTGTTGCTGTTTGGTTCCAGTAATCGGGCAACCCAGCTGCGGGATCTGCCAAACGGTCCCGGGATAAACAATATATGGAGCCGGATGCGTAGCTGGTTCCAAGGGAATTTTTAAATGCTTTTTTCTATTTTTTATTTTCAGGTTGCCTGGGTCTTAGACCTACTTGATAGGAGGGTTTGTAATGTTTGAATTAATGGATGCATATAGCCAAAACGCAGTAATCAAGGTGGTTGGTGTAGGCGGTGGTGGCGGCAATGCCGTCAACCACATGGTGGATGCCAATATTGAAGGCGTTGATTTTATCTGTGCCAATACAGATGCCCAGGCATTGAATAACAGTCGTGTGAGGACGCTGTTACAGCTCGGATCAACTATCACCAAGGGGCTGGGTGCCGGAACCAATCCGGATATCGGACGCGGTGCTGCTCTGGAAGACCGTGATCGGATTCAGGAGGTACTTGAAGGTGCGGATATGGTATTCATCACTGCTGGTCTGGGCGGTGGGACCGGGACAGGCGCTGCTCCGGTAGTAGCTGAAGTGGCTAGGGATATGGGTGTGCTAACGGTAGCGGTGGTTACCAAACCATTCACCTTTGAGGGCGGCAAGCGCCTGAAGGTAGCAGAAGCCGGGGTGCATGAACTGGCTAAGTATGTTGACTCCCTTATAACTATCCCGAATGAAAAGCTGCTGGCTGTTTTGGGCAAAGAGATAAGTCTGCTTAATGCATTCAAGTCGGCCAACGACATATTATTGGGTGCGGTACAGGGCATAGCTGAACTGATTACCCGTCCTGGTCTGATAAATGTTGACTTCGCTGATGTACGTACGGTCATGTCTGAAATGGGCGTGGCTATGATGGGTTCTGGGAGTTCCAGAGGTGATGATCGGGCGCGTCTGGCAGCGGAAGAGGCTATTCACAGTCCACTGCTGGAGGATGTGAATCTCTCCGGGGCTCGTGGCATTCTGGTTAATATCACCGCCGGACCTGATCTCGCAATCGGTGAATTCGACGAGGTTGGCAACACAGTCAAAGCGGTTGCCTGTGATGATGCAACCGTTGTGGTTGGTACAGTGATCGATCCGGATATGGTGGAAGAGCTGCGAGTAACGGTGGTAGCCACAGGTCTGGGGGAGATGAGCCTCAGAACCAGTGCGGCGCCAGAGGAGGTGAAGCAGGAAACGGTGGTGTTGCGCCCGGTGAAGTCAGAGGAAGATGCGTTTACTGAGCAGCCGGATTACAGCTCGATGGATCGTCCGACTGTGATTCGCAAAGATCCGAAAATAGCGAAATCTTACGTGGAATCGTCGCAAGATAAGGAGATGGACTATCTGGATATCCCAGCTTTTCTACGCAGGCAGGCCGATTGATGTAAGAGTATGATGGATAAAACATGTCCCGAGAGGGCAGGCCAGGAGAATATATGTAGATAGCATACATTTGGATGGTTTTAAGGCTTTAATTCCTGCCAATGACGAGACGCTTTCGTCATAGTTGCTGCTTATGCTAATATGGCTCCCGTTTTTTCGGGATTTTGGGTGGAGCATAAAACTAATATGATAAAGCAACGTACGTTAAAGAATGTGATCCGTGCCACTGGCGTGGGTTTGCATACGGGCGATAAGATATACCTCACCCTGAGGCCGGCCGCCGTAAACACCGGTATTGTGTTTAGACGTGTTGATCTGGATGAGCCGGTTGAGATAAAGGCATGTCCAGAAAATGTTGGTGATACCCAGTTATCTACAACTTTGGAAAAAGACGGTGTCAAGATCTCAACGGTAGAGCATCTGCTCTCTGCCTGCGCCGGTTTGGGTATAGATAACGCCTATGTCGACGTAAGCGCCGCCGAGGTTCCGATCATGGATGGAAGTGCCGGGCCATTTGTTTTCCTGATTCAGTCGGCCGGTATCGATGAACAGAATGCAGCCAAACGTTTTATTCGCATCAAGCGTGAAGTGGTGGTGGAAGAGGGCGACAAGAGTGCGGCATTCAAGCCTTTTGACGGATTCAAGGTTTCATTTGCTATAGATTTTGACCATCCGGTATTTACCGAACGCACCAAATTTGCATCGATTGACTTCTCTTCTACCTCCTTTGTAAAAGAGGTCAGTAGGGCGCGTACCTTTGGTTTTTTGCGTGATTTAGAGATGCTGCGTGAACGCCAGCTTGCTATGGGTGGCAGTATGGATAATGCCATCGTCGTGGATGATTTCAGGGTGATGAATGAGGACGGTCTGCGCTACGAAGATGAGTTTGTAAAACATAAGATCCTGGATGCCATCGGTGACCTCTACCTACTGGGCCATAGTCTGGTTGGATCCTTTATCGGTAACAGGTCCGGCCATGCCCTGAACAACAAGCTGCTGAAGACTCTCATGGCGGATAAGAGTGCCTGGGAAGAGGTGACCTTTGAAGAGGGTAGTGACGAGCCTATATCATATATGAAGCCGATTCCTGTCTCCTGAAGTTATTTGATCTTTAAGGTTATTCCCGATTCTTGCGGTGTGAACTCAGACGTCTAAGCGCTGCCTGTAGGTCGGGGTCTGGTGTGTGATCAGCTACTCGCTGGATGAAATCGGCATTTTCTGCGGATAGAGGTTGCGCGCCTCTGTCTTTAGGGATGGTCTTTGCCTCCCGGTTATCCATCATCACCTTTACTGATATCTTATTGATATCCGAATTATTTTTCCTGAGTCTGGCGCTTAACTCACTGGAAAAGTAGCGCAGACGGCTGGCCCAGGCCGAGGAGTCTGCGTATAGGATCAGCTGATCATTTTTTACCACTAGGCCGATGCAGTGGTCGTTTAGCGGGGCTGGAAGTAACCCCTGCACCTGTTCCAGGGAAGAGTGGTTTTGTTGCATCTGCGCCCGAATTGTGGCAAATTCAACGTTGTTTTGCAGGTAGTTTTTTAGGGGTTTGAGTTTACTGTTCATGGAGGACGGTTACTTGTTCGGGGCAAGGCATATCAAAATAAACAAAATTATAACTAGATGAAGATACTACTACTGTCCGATCGGCACCACAAATACGGTTCTGTCTCCATTTCACCCTGGCTATTGTTCGGGATGATTCTTCTTGCCGTTACGGGCGCATCAATGACCTCATCCTGGCTAGGGTACAACCTAGGGCATGAACAGGGCGTAGAGCAGGGGGAGCAAAGCTTCCATATCAGCTCCGTTTCAGGATCTACCCTCCAGTCCAGTATTGAACAACAGCGCAAAGAGTGGGAGCAGAACAAGAAGCTGACTCGAGAACACCTCAACGTACTGGCGCTGAAGCTGGGAGAATTGCAGTCACATATAGTGCGTCTGAATGCCCTGGGTGAACGACTGACCAAGATGGGTAAGTTTGACGCGGATGAGTTCGATTTCAAGAAGATTCCTGCTCGAGGTGGCGCTGATTCCCAAGGTGTGGATAAGTTTGTAGAAATGTCTGAGCTGGTAGATGAGATAGAGACCTTGTCGCGAGTCATAGAGGATCGCGAGATCAAGCTCAACGTCATGGAAGAGCTGATTATGAACAGTGAACTGCAGAAAGAGGTCTACCCTTCCGGCCGACCAGTGAAGGGCGGATGGGTGTCATCACCGTACGGCGAAAGACTTGATCCGTTTACCGGTAGCAAAACCTTCCATGATGGTGTGGATATTGCGGGTAAACTGGGTACCAAGGTTGTAGCTGTCGGCTCTGGAATAGTCACATTTTCTGGAACAAAATCAGGGTATGGGAAAGTGGTAAAGATTCACCACGGAAAAGGTTTCGTTACCCTGTATGCACACAATAATGAGCTCATGGCTCAGGTCGGGGACTATGTCACCAAGGGCCAGCAGATTGCTACTGTGGGATCAACCGGGCGTTCAACCGGTCCGCACCTCCACTTCGAAGTACATCTTAAGGGTAAAACGGTTAATCCTCAGACCTATCTGCAAGCGTCCAGGTGATTTGGGTTACGTACGAGCGGTGTAAGTGTAGATAGCTCCATTCGGCACTCCATTGTAGTTTTCGTGTAAACCAGTGCTGTCTCGTTGCAATCTGAGACTGTGACTCCATTTTGTCCATGCCATGAAATCATTCAGTCACTGATCCTGGTATCAGTGGACGATAAAATAAAGGGCGGTTTAATGCCTGCCACCTGACCCTGTTTTGCGGTATCATTCCTCGTTTTATTATTCCAGACGGAACCTATTTCCATGCTCACAAAAACATTCAGCAAGATCTTTGGCAGCCGGAATGAAAGGCTGATCAAACGCATGTCGAGCGTATTGGCAAAGATCAACGAATTAGAGCCAGCGCTCCAGGCCCTTTCTGACGAAGAGCTAAAGGCTAAAACTTCGGAATTGCGTGGGCGGCTGGAGAATGGTGAGTCCCTGGATGATCTGCTGGTAGATGCGTTTGCCACGGTGCGCGAGGCTAGTGTGCGAACCTTGGGGATGCGGCACTTCGATGTGCAGATGATCGGCGGCATGGTGCTGAATCAGGGGAAGATCTCCGAGATGCGTACCGGCGAGGGTAAGACCCTGGTGGCGACCCTTGCGGTATACCTGAACGCCCTGCCAGGTAAGGGTGTTCACGTGGTGACGGTGAACGACTATCTGGCCCGTCGCGATGCGGCATGGATGAGTAAGATCTACGACTTTCTCGGGCTCACCGTGGGTGTAATCAATTCGTCTGGTGGAAAAGGTTTGGATGAGTCCTCCTACCAATTTGACCCGTCCAAAGATATTGCATCAACCGAATATCCCCACTTGGTCAATGTAACCCGCCAGGCGGCATATGCTTGCGATATCACCTACGGCACCAATAACGAGTTTGGCTTTGATTACCTGCGGGACAACATGGCCTTCAGTGCTGACCAACGGGTGCAGAGGGATAAACACTTTGCGGTAGTGGACGAGGTTGACTCCATCCTTATCGATGAGGCGCGCACGCCCCTGATCATCTCCGGCCCCACTGAGGGCAGTTCCGATCTGTATAAAAAGATAGACCAGATTATCCCCAAACTGACCCAACAGGACCCCATTACGAATGAGGAAGGTAAGCCGGATTTTGGGCCGGGTGATTACTCTTTGGATGAAAAATCAAAACAGGCATATCTCAGTGATGAGGGACATCAGCATGTAGAGGAGATGCTGACAGCTATGGGTTTGTTGGCCGAGGACACCAGCCTGTACGATTCCTCAAATATCGGCATGATGCACCACGTAAACGCAGCCCTGCGTGCCCATACCCTGTTTCAGAAGGATGTTGACTACATCGTAAGTGATGGCCAGATCGTTATCGTAGATGAATTTACCGGTCGCACCATGGCCGGGCGCCGTTGGTCTGAGGGGCTGCATCAGGCTATAGAGGCCAAGGAGCGGGTTGAGATCCAGAGCGAGAACCAGACCCTGGCATCCATCACCTTCCAAAACTATTTTCGTCTATATGAGAAGCTGTCCGGCATGACCGGAACGGCGGATACTGAGGCCTACGAATTCCAGCAGATCTATGGGCTGGAAGTGGTGGTGATACCCACCAACCAACCCATGGTTCGCAATGACATGGGCGATCTGGTGTACAGAACTGCAGCGGAGAAATACGACGCTATCATTGATGATGTTGAAGAGTGCGTGAAACGGGGTCAGCCGGTATTGGTCGGTACCGCGTCCATCGAGACCTCTGAGCTGATCTCCAACCTGCTGAATAAAAAGAAGCTGAAACACAATGTTCTTAACGCCAAGCAACATGAGCGCGAGGCCGCTATCGTGGCGGACGCTGGTAGGCCGGGTGCGGTTACTATCGCCACCAATATGGCGGGCCGTGGTACGGATATCGTGCTTGGCGGCAACCTGGAGGTTGAGCTGGAGGAGTTGGGGGGCAAGAGGCAGGACGAATCGGTAGTGGCGAAGGTTAAGTCGGGTTGGGACGAGCGTCATAAACAGGTGCTGGATGCCGGTGGCCTGCACGTGGTTGGAACCGAGCGCCATGAATCCAGACGTGTGGATAACCAGCTACGTGGTCGTTCCGGGCGTCAGGGTGATCCCGGATCAACCCGCTTCTACCTGTCGCTGGAAGATAGCTTGATGCGTATCTTTGCCTCAGAACGGGTTTCGGCAATCATGCAGAAATTGGGCATGGAACAGGGCGAAGCCATCGAGCATCCATGGGTGACCAAGGCCATCGCCAATGCGCAGAAGAAGGTTGAAGGGCGCAACTTTGATATCCGTAAACAGTTGCTGGAGTACGATGATGTCGCCAATGACCAACGGAAGGTGGTGTATCAGCAGCGGGATGAACTCATGGAGATTGAAGAGATCGAGGATACGGTCAAGGCCCTGCGCTATGACGTGGTGAATGATCTTATCAGTACCTATATACCACCCGAGAGCATGGACGAACAGTGGGATGTCCCCGGACTGAGTGTAGCCCTGGAGAGCACCTACGGATTGAAATACGAACTCCAGCAATGGCTGGACGCGGATGACGGCCTGCATGAAGAGGGTCTGCGTGGGCGGATTTTGGAGCAGATGGAGCAGGCCTATAGCGAGAAGGAAGAGCTGGCTGGGGCGGAAAATCTGCGAGTCTATGAAAAGGGGCTGATGTTACAGGTCCTGGATACCAAATGGAAAGAGCATCTGGCAGATATGGACTACCTGCGCCAGGGTATTCATCTGCGTGGCTACGCCCAGAAGAACCCCAAGCAGGAGTATAAGCGTGAGGCCTTCGAGATGTTTTCCCGTATGTTGGAGGAGATCAAGCAGGAGTTTGTCAGCGTGCTAACCCTGATCCAGGTACGCACAGATGCGGAGATGGAGGCGTATCATCGGGAACAGTCACCCGACAGCTTTGAGATGAAACATGAGGAGTTCTCCGGCTTTGGCGGCGGCGAAGAAGGTGGCCAGGATGGAGAGGAAGAGCATACGCCCTTCGTGCGTCAGGAGCGCAAGGTTGGCCGCAACGAGCCTTGTCCCTGCGGTTCCGGTAAAAAGTACAAACAGTGTCATGGTAAATTGCAGTAGCGCAGAGCTGGGAAAGCTGTGACTGATTCCACCTTGGATTTTCAACCTGTTGCCGGCATTCGTCTGGGCACGGCTGCGGCAGGCATAAAATACGCCGACCGGACCGACCTGGTGCTGATCGAGATGGCAACCGGTTCAAACTGTGCCGCGCTCTTCACCCGTAACGCCTTCTGCGCCGCACCTGTAGTGGTGGCCAAGGAACACCTGGACTCTGCCACTCCCCGCTATCTAATGATCAATTCCGGCAATGCCAATGCGGGAACCGGCAAGGATGGAATAACAGTCTGCAACTCAACATGCGAGGCCCTGGCTGCTGAGGTCGGGTGCAAGGCAAACGAGGTCCTGCCGTTTTCCACCGGGGTGATCGGCGAACCCCTGCCGTTGGAGAAGTTGACCATGGCCCTGCCTGCGGCAGCGGCCAATCTGAGTGAAACGGGCTGGTCGGATGCGGCCAGCGCCATCATGACCACCGACACCGTCCCCAAACTGGTATCACGCAGTTTTGAATGTCAGGGCAAAACCCTAACCGTCACCGGTATGGCCAAGGGTTCAGGCATGATCCGGCCGGATATGGCCACCATGCTGGCCTACGTGGCGACCGATGCAAAGGTGGAGCCGGGGTTGTTGCAGGAGTGTCTGGAGCAGGCCGTAGCGCCATCCTTCAACTCCATCACCGTGGATGGCGACACCTCCACCAACGATGCCTGTGTGCTGATGGCCAGTGGCGCCAGTGATTGTCCGGCTATAACCGATGGCGCAAGCGCGGCGTTCGTCAGACTGTGTGAAACCGTGCTGGCTGTCTGTATGGATCTGGCGCGCGCCATCGTCAAAGACGGTGAGGGCGCAACCAAACTGGTGGAGATCCTGGTGGAGACCGCTGTCGATGTGGACGAGGCGCGGAAGGTCGCATACACCATTGCCCACTCCCCCCTGGTAAAGACCGCACTGTTTGCCTCCGATCCGAACTGGGGCCGCATTCTGGCAGCGGTGGGCCGGGCCGGGTTGGACGGTCTGGATATCGATGTCATCTGCATCTGGTTGGGGGATGTCTGCATAGTGCGGGACGGTGGTCGTGCCGATGATTACACCGAACAGGCAGGGCAGGCCGTGATGGACCGGGACGAGTTCACCATCCGGGTGGAACTGGGGCGGGGGGCTGCCGCTGCGCGGGTTTTGACCTGTGATCTATCCTACGACTACGTCAAGATAAATGCGGAGTATCGCACCTAGGGAAGCCCTGATTAATTTCGTTTTTGTCATCCCGGCGTATGCCGGGATCCAGGTATCACGTAGTAGGAGCTAGGTCCTCCGAGCGATGGCCATGCTCTTCATTGCCCACAGGAGTGGGCTCCTACAAGGAATTGCAAGATGTTCCTTAGGATTCGCCTACCGCACCCTTGTCCACTCCTTCAAACACCCGCACCTGGAACGCTGATTCCGGGTGTTGTTGTTTGAGGCTATCCGCAATGTGCTGGGCCAGATTCTCCACGGTGGAGTCGGTATCGATCAGATAACAGAGCCGCTTGGGCAGCTCCAGTCTGAACTCCCCATGCTCGGCACGATAAGCAAAGCGGTAATACTCTTCATTCCCGCTGGTGAATCGTTCAGCAAGATCTGAGCTATTACCGATGTAGATGTCGCGCCATAGCTCCGCCCACTCTGATTCCAGTTCCCGGTTGCGTTTTTCGTCCTGATAGATCTCGATGCGGGAACGGTGCCCGTGGGCAATGCGCTGGCAGTTTCCTGCGTGTTGTTTCAGTCCATGGCTATAGTGGAAACTTGGATCGGAGGTGGACTCGTGGTGCAGTCTTACCAGAAAGTCTTCTACATTATCCGGCAGTCCAGGTTGCAGTTTTTCCATAATGGCTGTGGTCAGAGTCTCTGTGTCGACTCGTTCAGCCACAATCTGTGTAACCGCAGTTGCGGGAGAGTTGTGACGAATCCAGGCCCCCGAGCCGAGCTGGCACTCGATCTCGGTCTCTCCGCCATGTTCTGATATCTGGCAGCTAGGGTTGGCCGCAGGGATAAGCAGTTTATGATCAAAGTATTGATCAATAACCTGTTTAACCTGCCGCTTGATATCGGCAAAGTCCAGAACCATTCCTTGCCGGTTCAAGCTTCCTTCCAACTCCACATCCACCCGCCAACTCTCGCCTACAAGTCCACGCTCCAGGTCCAGGAGAGATGAATCGATAATAGTAAGATTGTTCACGAACAGCTTTGTCATCCGCCGGGGCCAGGTACCGAGAAAAGGTTGAGAGAATGGAGCCGATGGGCGGAATCGAACCGCCGACCTACTGATTACGAATCAGTTGCTCTACCGACTGAGCTACATCGGCCCGAAGAGCAGGCAGTATAAATAAATGGCTATGTCTAGACAACAGGGATTTCTATTATTCATAATAGGGTTAGCTGGGATGAAGTAAGCCAAAGGTGCTGAGTTTCTCCTGTAATACCGTTTATCTTGGTTTCAATACCGGACAACCATATCAATAGTGACAGTGGGTATCTATGCATGTATACGTCTAGATATGTATTTATCAGAGGTTCGCCTTAATTGATCTCTATTGACGCTCTAGCTATTTCCAGGAAACTGATTGGTGTAATAAATTGAATAAACAAATAAGACAGCTTGGTTTTACCTTGATTGAGTTAATGATTGTTATAGTCATTTTGGGGATTATGCTTAGCATCGCTGCTCCAGCATTTCGTAATACGATTATGAATAACCGTATCACCAGCAACGCAAATGAGTTTGCTACCGCGTTGTCTCTGGCACGGATTGAAGCTATTAAGAACGGGTACGGTACGGTAATAGTTGCAACCACTGGAGGCTCTTCCAATGAATGGGGAAATGGATTTGTAGTCTCTATCTGGACGAATACCGATTATGATAGCGATGTGGATAGTGGTGAGATTGGTGCTGAAATAAAGCGGATTGCTGCTTTTAATGATCAGATTCAAATGGATTCTGTGGGTAATATTACTCAGATCTCCTTCCTTGATAACGGAGAGTTTAATTCTGCTTCCGCCCAGACGTTTACTCTATGTGACTCCAGGACCGGTGAGACTGGACGTCAGTTCACCTTGAGCCTTATGGGTAAATTTGCACTGGATAGAGAGTTTTCATGTCCATGAAACAGAGAAATTCAAAAATGAGAGTTAATAGGTCTAAAGGCTTGCAGCGGGGCTACTCCTTGTTGGAAGTATTGATAGCTATGATCGTTCTCGCAGTAGGCATGCTTGGTATCGCAGGGCTTCAGTTGCTGTCAGTAAAAAATACTCACAGTGCCTATTATCGTTCGCAGGCAACGCTTTTGGCCTACGATATAATTGACAATATACGGGCTAATCCCAACAAGATTTCATCTTATGAAATTGATTTGGGTGACATGCCGAGTGGTTCTTACTCTACCTGTGTAGGCACTGGCGCAAGCTGTAGTACAGATGATATGGCTAAATATGACCTCTTTCAGTGGAAGTGCACTATAGGAAAATGGGCGGGCGTCGCTCCCTGCAATAGTTCAGACTTGATTGGAATAGTAGGTCTGCTGCCGGGAGGGGATGGCTCCGTAGTTCGTGAAGGTAATGATGTTAGGGTGACGGTGCAGTGGATTGATAAGGATGAACGGGAACAAGCCACAACTGCAGCAGAGAAGATAGTAAGTCTGCAAATCACTACGCGAATACAATGATGGTAAAAAATCTTATGAAATTGCCTTTATTAAAACGGTGTATACGTGGAGTAGGTCTTGTAGAGCTCATGGTGGCTATGGCCATCGGTTTATTCCTGATTGGTGGTCTAATCCAGGTCTATTTGGCTAATAAGCAAACCTACGAAACAACTGAAGGACTCTCTCGTATGCAGGAAAACCTGCGTTTCGCTGCAGAGAAGGTGGCGGAGGATATACGTATGGCCGGTTTTATGCCCTGCCGCCAGACAGATAAAATAGCCAATGTTCTTAACACTCCTACCGTATGGTGGGAAGATTTCTTTAACCAGGGGGTTAACGGCTTTGATGGTGATCATACAGATGATGTTACCGGCGTCAATGATCATGGGGCTGTAGGTATCACAGCCATAGGCGCTCCATTTACAAATCACGTAGCAGGCACTGATATCGTGGTTACATTACGCGGGGGCGAAAATTCCTATAGTGTGGTTTCACATACCCCTACTGCGGCATCCATCAAGCTCAATAAATTTCCTACTAATCTGGATGATGGTGATATTGTGCTTATATGTGATCTGAACAATGCATCAGTTATGCAGCTTTCTACTGCCAGTTCCACTAATGTAAATATTGTCCACAATACAGGGACTGGGTCTCCAGGTAACTGTACCAAAGGTCTTGGATTCCCCCGTACCTGCACTACTAATGGAACAGCATATACGTACGGGCCAGATTCCCACTTAGTGAAATTCGAACCACTGGCCTATTATATTGGGACTAATAACAGTGGTGGTAGATCACTTTACCGAGTCAGACACATAAATACTGCGACAACAGTTTCTATGATCTCTCAGGAGCTGGTGGAGGGGATTGAGAACATGCAGTTGCTGTACGGTGTGGATGATGATGACGACGATACTGCCGATAAGTATGTTCGTGCAGATGAGGTGCTTAATACCAGCGCTACCTGGAATGATGTGGTTTCTGTACGTCTGGGTCTGCTTGCACAGACCCCAAAAGAGATAGCGCTTAACAACGATACTGGCACCTATAAACTGGTGGGCACCAATGTGTCGCCTGATACTGCAGATCGTAAGCAGCGTTATCAGTACAACACTACGATAAAGATCAGAAATCGGGGTGAATTGTAAATGCTAAAGAAAAGCAACAGTAATATGTATAAAAAACAGCAGGGCGTAGTGCTCGTGATCTCTTTGATCATGCTGCTTTTAATGACCATTGTCGGTGTCACCAGTATGCAGACCACAATCCTGCAAGAGAAGATGGCCGGTAATCTCCGTGATAAACATATAGCGTTCAATTCGGCAGAGGCTGCTCTGCAGCAGGGAGAAGCGGATCTTACTGCTGCTAGCTTGCCCACATTCGGTAGTACCACAGGTCTTTACTCCGCCACTGGCACCTCAGCCGAGCTTTGGAAAACCATAAACTGGGATGCTACTGACAGCAAGATCTATCCTGGCTCAGGCATGATGCTAACCAGTGGTCTTCCGCTTCCCCGATATATTATTGAAGAACTGCCAGTATCTACGATTGAAAAAACCAGTGTAGTAGTAGGTTTTAAGCCAGAGGTTAAGAGTTCGATTTATCAGGTTACGGCGAGGGGAGAGGGTAAAATGGGTGCTGTTGCCATATTGCAGTCCACCTATTTGAGATAAAGGGATGAAAAAATTAGGAGTTCCAGCAATGAGTAAACGTAAAATAACATCTAGATACTTTGTACTTTCACTTATCCTAAGTTTTTGCTCTGGTTTCTCTGCAACATCAGTGATGGCTGCATCCCTAGCCCAGACTCCTTTGAATCTGGTTACGTCAGTGGACTCGAATATTTTGATTAACCTGTCGGTTGAAACCCCAATGGGTGGGGCGGCCTATAACGATCAGGATGATACAGGGGGTGGAGGTAGTTGCACTGGGCGGGTAAACGATGGTGGAACGGTAGGTATTTGTTACTTTTCGACTGAAACCTATGTTGGTTATTTTGACCCGGATAAATGCTATACCTATACCACTGCCGATGGTGGGTATTTCACCCCGACCGCAAATTCCGCTGTAAACCATGCATGTTCGAGTGAATTTAGCGGCAACTTTATGAACTGGGCAACCATGACTGCCATGGATGCATTTGTCTTTACCATGACTGGTGGGAACCGGGTGGTTGATACCGCTGCCATGACGATTGTCGAGCGGGCAAAAAAGCATAATAATGATGGTTGGTTTCCGCATAAGTTGATCACTTCTACGCGTAATGTGACCCCGTCCACCGTGACGCCTTGGTCAAATGCCAAGATATATATAAAAAATACAGATACCAATGATGCTGCTTCAACTAATAGGGGCTGGGAAGTTAATTTTGGAACGACGCGTGACGGAGATGATATAGGTTCTGGACCATACAACGTACGGATCAGAGTGTGCGAGTCGGCCGCAAATAAAGAGGATAATTGCGTCAAGTATACCTCTGGCACCACCTATTACAAGCCGGAGGGGCTAATCCAGCAAAATGCAGAGAGTAAGCGGTTTGCCGTATCCAGTTATCTTAAGGCTAATACAATAGCTAAGAATGGAGGCGTACTGCGGGCCAAGATGAAGTATGTTGGCCCAGAAATGCCGGCAGCTTTTGGTGTCGGGGTAGTAAATCAACAACGTGAGTGGAATACTGATGGTATCTACGTAACCGACCCAGATTCGCAGGTGGGGTCAAATGGTATTGTCTATTCCGGTGTAGTCAACTACCTCAACAAGTTTACCCGAGAACATGGTCATAAAGTGTATGACCCTGTGAGTGAACTTTTTTATGAGTCTGTTCACTATTTCCGGGGCCAGGGCTACACAAATGCTGGACCCACCAGTGAATATCTGCCTGCCAATGATACTGAGTATGGACACTTTCCGGCCTATTCGACCTGGGATGACCCGATTCAGTATTGGTGCCAGAAGAACTTTATAGTCGCCATTAATGACTCTTTCCCTCATCGTGACAAGCGGGTGCCAGGAAGCTACTTTACCTGTCTCTACGCCGGGGAGGTTGGCGATGGTGCAAATGATTGTGGTCAACCTTCAGACGCAGATACTTTTTTTGACGCCCGTACTTGGACAAACCTGATTGGTGGGTTTGAGGGACGAGGTGCAATTGGTGACGAACTGGCTTGGGGTACTGGTGCAACACCGCCTGCGAGCAATGGCCGACACAACTCCAACTATATAGCGGGGCTTGCCTATCAGGCCCATGTAGAGGATTTGCGTCCTGGTGTGACTGATTTTAAAGGTGATCAGACCATCACTACATTTATGATCGATACTCAGGAGTATAATTCTAATCCACTAAATGATAATAAGAGTCCATTATGGCTTACCGGCAAGTATGGTGGCTTCACCGATACTCTTGTTGTAGATACGGATAATGATGGTGTAGCTGACCAAGGTAATGGAGTGTTTGACAGCGGGGATGTTTGGGATGCGGATAATGATACTTTTCCGGATAACTATGTTCTTGCAACCAAACCTAAAAAGATGGTCGATGCCTTGAACAAGACCTTTTCCGATATAGACAAACTTGATTCATCATCATCGGCGGTCGTGGCCAACTCGGTGCGTCTGAATGCAGGCACACAGATTTTTCAGGCCAAGTTCAATAGTGGTGACTGGTCTGGTGAACTGGTTGCCCTTCCGCTCGATGCCAAGGGAAAAGTCCTGGCAGAGGTATGGAATGCCAAAGACGAAATTGATGGTCAGGCTTGGGACAGTGGTCGTAATATATTTACTTACGACCCGGTGACTGGAACTGGTGAGGTATTTACCTGGAGTGGAACAGGTGCAATAACAGCTGCACAACAGGATGCGTTGCATATTAACCCAGACAGCCTGACAGCTGACACTCTGGGGCAGTCTAGACTTCAGTTTATTCGCGGCGACACTAGTCTTGAAGGTACCACCTTCCGTGATCGTGCGGCGAAGTTGGGTGATATGGTCAACTCTGCACCGGTCTATGTAGGGGGGCCTTCATTTGCCTATCCAGATTATATGGTTGATGTGGCCGGTGGTGAACAGACCTATACAACCTTCGCCAACAATAATTTGAGCCGTACCCCGATACTCTATGTGGGTGGCAACGATGGTATGTTGCATGGTATCCGTGCCGTTACTACTACTACCCCCGCGGCCCAAGGTGGTGAAGAGTTGATGGCATATATCCCAGGGTTCCTTCTGCCGGAACTTAATGAACTTACATCACCCGGCTATTCTCACCGTTACTACGTGGATGGAAGTCCAACCGTGGGCGATGTCTTTATGGGTCTTGGGGCTTCAGGTGCTTGGCATACCGTATTGGCCGGTGGCGCGCGGGCCGGTGGGCAAGGTTTCTATCTGCTAGATATCACTGATCCGACTGCATTTACACAATCTGCAGCCAATGCATCATCTTTGGCCCTTTGGGAGTTCACTGATGCTGTTGACGCAGACCTGGGCTACAGTTTTAGTCAGCCTGCGATTGTTAAGATGCAGAACGACAAATGGGCTGTGATATTTGGCAATGGCTACCACAATACAGAAGCCGATGGTAACGCCAGTACCACTGGGCATGCGGTACTGTATATCGTTTTTGTAGAGCAAACTGTATCTGGAACATGGTCATCAAGTGACTTTGTTAAGATTGATACTGGGGCAGGGACAGTAGCTGACCCTAACGGCCTGTCTACTCCTGCACCGGTAGATATTGATGGAGATAACAAGATCGATTACATCTATGCTGGCGATCTATATGGAAATATGTGGAAGTTTGATGTTACTCATGCATCTAACACAGCCCAGTGGAAGGTTGACTATAAATTATTCACAGCTGAATATGGTAGCAGTCCAGCTGTTGCTCAGCCGATTACGGTTAAACCAGACGTTGGGTTTCATCCAACTAGTGGTTATATGGTCTATTTCGGAACTGGTAAGTTCTTTGAAGATGGTGATTCCAATCCGGCAACCTACGGTACCCAGACGTTTTATGGGGTATGGGATAACGGCAGTACGGTAACAGGACGATCTGCTCTTCAGGAACAGGAGATAACGGATGGAACAACCGTTTCAGGTATCGATTTTAGAGTCAGCACCAATAATACAATTAACTGGTCTTCCCAGTATGGTTGGTACATGGATTTACCGGAAACCGGTGAGCAGGTGGTGGTGAATCCGCAGTTAAATCACGATTTAATTGTATTTGTAACCCAGACCCCTTCTGCCGATCCATGTGATTTTGGTGGCACCAGTTGGGTCATGGAGATGAACGCTACTACTGGTGGATGGCCGCTTAATCCTAATTTGGATGTAAATGGTGATGGTATCATTGATGGCAATGACACCGTGGATAATGTAGATACAGGTACAGGCAGCAATCAGGACGATGTAAGGCCAACCGGCACGCGAGATCCTAACAAGGGTATTCTCACCTCTCCAACCATACTTCCTGCCGGCGATAAGGAGTATAAATACTCGAGTGGATCAACTGGTGGTGTTATGAAGGTGATAGAGGCCGCTGGCATTGGGAGCGGTAGGCAGTCATGGGAACAGATCCGTTAATATATTGGTACACAAGAGGCATTAATAGTGAACTATGTTAAAAGTAAAGGGTTTACACTCATCGAATTGATGATAGTGGTAGCAATAATCGGTATTTTAGCTGCGATTGCCTATCCCTCTTATCTGGAGTATGTCATGAAGTCTCGGCGTGCAGATGCAAACGGCGCCCTATTAGGGTTGGCAAATGCACTAGAGCGGCATGCTACAGTTAATGGCACCTATGAGGGCGCTGCTTCTGGAGGTGGAGATACAGGGGCGCCTGCTATTTATGCGACCCAAAGTCCGGTAGATGGTGGGACTGCCTACTATACCCTGGACATCAATGCCGCGGGCCAAACGACCTTCACCATCCGTGCCATCCCCACTAGTAATGGCGGCCAGGATGGCTATAAATGTGGCACACTTACGGTGACCAACACAGGAGTGAAAGGTGTTTCTGGTGCGGATTCTGGAGTTACTGCAGATATGTGTTGGTAGACCAGCTATGCTTGTGTTAGCTAAGTAGCAGAAAGTAATTATACGTGAGGGAACTATTGTAGTTCCCTGGGAAGTGAAAACTCCACCTTCTCTTCCCGTCCGGTAAGGTGTTCTACCGTATCCGCGCCCCAATCCATTAGCTTTTCTATTACCTGATCCACCAGCAGCTCCGGTGCAGATGCCCCGGCGGTCAGTCCCAGGTTCTTTATTCCTCGTAGCCACTCTCTTTTTATGTCATTGGCATCATCAATCAGGTAGGCCGTTGTGCCTCTTTTTTCGGCTATCTCCCGCAGACGGTTGGAGTTGGAGCTGTTGGGCGAACCTACCACCAGGACCAGTTCGCAGCGCCTGGCCAGTTCCTTGACGGCATCCTGGCGGTTTTGGGTGGCGTAGCAGATATCATCGCGCTTGGGTCCGTGGATGGCCGGGAAGCGTTGGCGCAGGGCGTCCACCACCAGCAGAGAGTCATCCATAGAGAGGGTGGTCTGGGTTACATAGGCCAATCTCTCAGGGTTACTTATCTCAAGTTGGGCTACATCCTCTGGCGTCACTACCAGATAGATACCACCTTGGTCTCCGTGGCGTTGGTACTGTCCCATGGTCCCCTCGACCTCAGGGTGGCCGCGATGCCCAATGAGGATGACCCCATAACCGTCCCGGCTGAATCTAGCTACCTCCATATGCACCTTGGTTACCAGGGGGCAGGTGGCGTCGAATACCCGTAGGTCGCGTTGTTCGGCCTCTTGTCTCACCGCCATCGATACGCCATGGGCACTGAAGATTACTGTGTTGCCGTCCGGTATTTCGCTTAGTTCATCCACAAATATTGCACCGCGCTTGCGCAGCTCTTCAACTACAAAGCGGTTATGCACCACCTCATGCCGAACGTAGATGGGTGCTCCAAATAGATCCAGGGCACGGCTGACTATCTCAATGGCGCGGTCTACGCCGGCACAAAATCCGCGGGGGGTTGCCAGGATGATGTTCATGTTGGAAATTAACTATCCAGTTTGATCTGAGGTGTTTCCACCGCCAGGATCTCCACCCTGAAGACCACCTCATTCCCAGCCAGTGGATGGTTGAAGTCGATTACCACTTCGTCTTCCATGATCTCTAAAACGATCCCCGCCAACTCATGGCCGTCCGGGGTGGTGAAGCCTATTATTAATCCTTCCTCAAGCTCCATGTCAGGACTGAAATTGGTTCGTGGCATGGGATGTATTTTGTTCTCATCTCTGGGGCCAAAGGCCTGGTCAGGTTCCAGAGTGAGGGTCTGTTCATCTCCTGCCACCAGTCCATACAGTGCCAGCTCCAGCCCTTCCGAAAGGCTGCCTTCGCCCATTACCAGGGTTGTTGGTTCATCACCAAAGGTGGATGCCGCCTCCGTTCCATCCACCAAGGCCAGTGAAAAATGCATGGTTACCTGACTGCCTGGGGCAATTCTGCTGGTCTGGTCGTTCAATGGCTGTTTCCTTTGATGCTGCTGTTGTAGCTGATTTTATTAGTTGTGCCAGAATATCTCTTCACCATCATTTAGACGGGATAGGGTGCGGGCCAGCACAAACAGAAGGTCGGAAAGGCGGTTCAGATAGCGGATGGAGATAAGGTCTGAATCATCCCCTTCAGCTTGTTGCATGGCCAGTACGCGCCGTTCGGCACGTCGGCATACCGACCTGGCACTGTGGCAGTGAGCTGCTTGCAGAGTGCCGCCGGGGAGAATGAATCTGTTGAGAGTTGGCAGCCCCGCATCCAGTCGGTCTATTTCACCTTCTAGGCCGGTTACAGCATCCTCTTCCAGCAGAGATCTGTTTGGCATAGCCAGACTGCCACCGATATCAAACAGATGGTGCTGGATCTCCAGCAACATTGTATGAACTTGTTGTGGAATATCCATCGCTGCCAGGATGCCGATCAGGCTGTTGAGCTCATCAACGGCACCGATGGCCTCCATTCGAGCGCTGTCTTTCTGTACCCGCTGCCCGTTGGCAAGGCCGGTGCTGCCGTCATCTCCCCTACGGGTATAGATCTTGGAGTGTTTCTCTGCCATAACGCCAACATTATATATGTTTTGGCTTGCCCGTTTGAATTTGTTCTTGCTATGGGGCAAGACGGGTTAAACTATGCGCTGTTTTTCTGATTTGGAGTAGATGGATGTTGATTGAAGGCCCAATACGCGTATCTGTGGCTGAGACTGCCGACGGCCAGGGGTGGGTGCTGGTACTCGCCTTCAAGCCTGAATTTCAGGCCCTGGATATTGCCGCGCAGGCGGAAGAATTTCGGGATTATCTGGCGGGGCTTAATGCCGATATTGCCGGTATTACTGCTGAAGATGATCCCAATCGCCCCGGGATGCTGATCATTCAGCAGATCGTGGAACAGCTTATGCCGCATATTGCAGCGGGGGAACTAGAGCTGAGTGAGAGCATCATCATACAGATCCAGCAGAACTCCCAGCTGGTGGCCCTTACTGATCTGCTGCGGCAGCCCTGATCCGCCTGGATGTTGCTATGAGCCAAGCTTTACCACGTATCGGGTTTGTAAGTCTGGGGTGTCCCAAGAATCTGGTGGATTCAGAACGTATCCTGACCCAGATGCGGGCCGAGGGGTATGTGGTTACCAACTCCTATGCTGACGCCGATCTGGTGGTGGTGAATACCTGCGGCTTTATCGATGCGGCGGTGGAGGAGTCCCTCTCTGCAATCGGTGAGGCCCTGGACCAGAACGGACGAGTGATTGTCACCGGATGTCTGGGGGCACGGGATCAGCTCATACTCCAGTCACACCCGGAGGTGCTGGCCGTTACCGGCGCCCATGCCTATGAAGAGGTGATGACTGCGGTGCATGCCGAGCTGCCACCGCCGCACCACCCTTACTCCGACTCCGTCCCGCCCCAAGGGGTCAAGCTTACCCCGCGCCACTATGCCTATCTTAAGATTGCAGAGGGGTGTAACCATAGTTGTAGTTTCTGCATCATTCCGCAACTTAGGGGCGATCTGGTAAGTCGTCCCATCGAGGCGGTGATGCAGGAGGCGGAGAATCTGGTTAATTCCGGGGTGCGTGAACTGCTGGTGGTTTCGCAGGATACCAGTGCCTACGGCCTGGACATCAAGTACCGACCGGGGTTCTGGGGTGGGCGTCCACTACAAAGTCGACTTATCGATCTCGCCTCCGCCCTGGGTGATCTCGGTGCTTGGGTGCGCATGCACTACATCTACCCCTATCCTAGCGTGGACCAGCTGATCCCTCTGATGGCAGAGGGCAAGATCCTGCCCTATCTGGATATACCCCTGCAACATTCAAATGAAAGGGTATTGCGCGCCATGCAGCGCCCGGCCGCAACTGAAAAGGTGTTGGATCGGATCAGAGGTTGGCGTGAGATCTGTCCGGATATCACCCTGCGCAGCACCTTTATTGTGGGCTTTCCCGGTGAGACCGAGGGTGAATTTGAACAGCTGCTGGATTTTTTGACCCAGGCGCAGCTGGATCGGGTCGGTGCCTTTGCCTATTCACCGGTGGCTGGTGCCACGGCCAACGAACTTCCGGGACAGATCCCGGAAGAGATGAAACAGGAGCGGCTGGCCAGATTCATGCAGGTTCAGGCGCAGATCAGTCAGGATCGTCTCAGTTCAAAGATCGGTTGCAACATGCTGGTGTTGGTGGATGAGGTGCTGGAGGATAGTGTCATCGCCCGCAGCGCGGCGGATGCCCCGGAGATCGACGGCAATGTGATCATTGAGGGGGGCTGGGAGCTTGATCCGGGTGACTTTGTACAGGTAAAGATCACCGCCTCCGGTGAACATGATCTGTTTGCCGTTCCGACGGATATCGAGGAGTGACATTGGCTCCGATCCATGTGGCTGCCGCGGTAATCCGCGATGCCAGTGGGCGTGTTCTGTTGACCAGACGCGCACAGCATACGCATCAGGGCGGGTTGTGGGAGTTTCCTGGGGGCAAGCTGGAGCCGGGAGAGAGCGTGGAGCAGGGGCTACGCCGGGAGATCAAAGAAGAGTTGGGGCTGGAACTGTTGGGACATCGTCCCTTGATCCAGAATCTGCACCACTACCCGGACAAGTCTATCCTGCTGGATGTGCATCTGGTGACGGGGTATCAGGGGGTTGCAGCAGGTCTGGAGGGCCAGCCGTTAAAGTGGGTGGAGCCGGAACGTTTGAAAGACTATTCAATGCCTGAGGCCGATCTTCCGGTGGTTCGGGCCATCACCCTGCCTGATAGATATCTCATCACCGGGCCAGATCCACTGCAACAGGAACAGTTCCTTGGCCGGTTACATCAGGCCCTGGATGCCGGGATACGTCTGGTGCAACTGCGGGTGGGGGCTATTCCAGAACCAACCATGTTGGAACTGGGGAGAGCAGCGCTGAAACTCTGCCGTTCCCGCAAGGCGCGTATGCTGCTCAATGACTCTCCCGAGATGGCGATGCGGATAGGTGCCGACGGCGTGCATCTCAATAGTAAGCGGCTGCTGGAGCTGACGGCACGTCCGCTTCCAGCTGAATATCTGGTGGCAGCGTCTTGTCATACCAGCGAAGAATTGGCCCATGCCTCTGCCTTAGGCCTGGACTTTGCCATGTTGTCTCCGGTGCGGGCAACCGCAAGTCATCCCGAGGCCCTGCCTTTGGGTTGGGAGCGGTTTGGCCAGCTGGTGGCTGGGGCAAACCTGCCGGTATACGCCCTGGGCGGTATGCAGCAATCCGATCTCGATAAGGCTTGGGAGCAGGGTGCTCAGGGGATCGCTGGTATCAGCTGTTTCTGGGATTGAGATTGATTCTCTGCGTTTAACCGGCCAATGATCTGTAGGCCGTCATCAGTGTGCGGCGTCGTCCCTGTCCGGCTTGTCCGTGTCAGGGATGCGATGGTTCTCTTCCAGCCAATCCCCCAGGTCGATTAGTTTGCAGCGTTCACTGCAGAATGGTCTCCATACAGACCCTTTCTCCCATTTGACCGGGGTGTCGCAGGTTGGGCATTTGGCTGTGATTATTTTATTACTCATGTCCGGTTAGATGGTACAGCAAGTAAGTTGAAACTCAATATTTTTGCTGGTTTGAATGGTCCGGCTTAGCGCTTTTACCTCCAAAAAGCGGACAGTGAATCTGTGCCTGTTACCACTGATCTTGGGGAAGAGGTTGCTGTCACTGGGGAGGGTGATGCGTATCAGCCGAGCCGGCGACTGGGTGTCCAGCGACATCTGGAACAGACCGTTTTCGGCACATACTTTTTCTGGGATTGTGCTGTCCCGCATTATGGACAGCAGAAGCATTACCGATCTTTGTATAGGACTCAGAGTTTCAAGCCACTGTTCCAGGTTGGATATGCGGTCCTCGGCTGGTTGTTTCAGCCAGTGGTGATAAAGCGGTAGGTCGAAGGCGCAATTGCCTCCGGGGATGCTGCTGCGATGTAGAATGGATTGCAAGAATTCATCCTCACGCAGACTGTGGCCGATCTGACCTATGTTGTTTTGTATCTCGGAGCTGGACTGACCTATCTGGTTCAATATCTGCTCCAGTAGCTGAGTATCGATGCCTTGGTTGCTGGTTAGCCCGGTGAGGTAGGTATGATAGCGTCTCAACTCCTTGAGCAGTTCACTCTTCATGTCGGTGCGGGACAGTAGGATATTCAGCATATCAACAATGCCGCTGATGGCTGCGCGACTGTCCCAAGCATTTGTCTGCTGGGAGTGGTGTATGGTTTGATTGAACAGATGTTCAAATCGCAGCAGGGT
>SWBX01006805.1_pt1 | contig 29567 bp, 26 predicted proteins | sample 4693051 | NCBI WGS metagenome assembly SWBX01 (sample SAMN10267272, study PRJNA491770) | bioreactor metagenome | isolation source: DHS bioreactor inoculated with marine | place: Japan: Omine Ridge, Nankai Trough | reverse complement strand
TCTTGTGTTTTTTGTGGTAGTGCTTTTATTTTTTGAATTCTTTCAAATCCATTTTTATCTGACACTCCTTGTATATCTGATACTAATGTGGGGTAGTATTTCTTTTGATCTTTATAATCTTGCATTATTCATTTTATAAATGAGTATCATTAATATTTTGCAATCTTTCATATGTTTCACTATCAACATTTTGCATTTCTTTTGCAAATGATGCTCTCTCTAGTTTTCCTTGTAAATCTTCTCCAATTGCAAGAAATCCTGCATTATTCTCATCAATTCGTTTAATCGTTTCTTTTTGCTTTGCAAATGTTTTACCATCCATCCCACTATATACGTCTTTAGATACATTACTCTTAACAGTTTTTCTTTCCATGCTATTTAATTGACTTATATCTTTCCCTGCAGATTTTGCTTTCATTTTATATTGTGTATTTAATTCATTATCATATACAACATGAGAATTACCAGTTTCAGCTGCTTTTTTAGTTATTGCTTTTTCTAGAACTTTATTTCCTTTAATTTTATCACCACTCTTAACCATTTTTTTAATAACATTTTCATCAACACCTTCTTTCATTCCTGATAATGATTCTATTATTGCTCTAGTTTTAACTTTATCAGCACCATCTAATTCATTAGCTAATGTAACAGCATCAGTATTATCTTCTTTATGTTTTTTCTTCATTTCTGCCACTTTTTTATTTTCATGAGCTGTAATAGCATTTTTATTAGCACCATAACCATCTATACCACCCTTATCGTGTGCAAGTGCTTCTGTTCTAGCTGACATATTTTCTTTGGTTTCATTATAACGTTTTTTTCTACCCTCTTCAGCATTATTAAATCGTTTTTTCCATCCATCAGAAACCCCATGAACTTTTGCTATACCACTACTAATTCGTCCACCGCTAATTGAATCGGCTGTATTAGCACCTGTTCTACCTACAAATTTCCCAGTACTAACACCACTTTTTTTCAATTTATTACCCATACCACGTACAGCTGCACCAGCTTTTCCAACTACCATGCTAGACGCTCCATCACCTAGTTTTCCAGCGGCTATTATTCCAGACCACAAAACAATAAGTGATATGGTGTATTTCATTAATTCTTTTATTGCATCACCTGTCTTACCAGTAGAACCAGGTGCACTACTCACAAAATTACTACTTTCCGCAGCAGATAACATGTTAATTGATAATATTAACATAAATAATAATATTGGACCTATCATTGCATATTTCACCAAACTACTCCACCAACTATTTGCATATGATCTAGTTGATGGAAATGCAGCTAATACAAAACCAACTGACGCAAAAACCATAAGAACAGCTAACACTATACCTCGAATTACTAATATTAAAGCAATTGCTCCTATAGTTACTAAAAATAAAAAACTAGTTAATACACCCATAAAAATTGGAACCCAGTCAACCTCACTGTCGAATTTAACCTCTGGACCTTCTTGACCTACAACTAACGCTGCAAAATGTGAATTTTTACCCAGAGCCGATGATAATCCACCTGATTTAGTATCTCCCATAATATAGGTCATTGTAACATTTGAAATATCTATAATAACCCTACCTATAGGCCATGAAAAATTAACCATCAATGCCATTACAACAATCATTACCCATGTACTTTTGATATGATATTTTGAAACTTGAAAAATAGTTGCAAATGCACTAAATAGTAGAAAAAATATAAAAAATATATTTAAAAAATCGCGAACTGTAGTCCACCCAGTTTTAACAGCAGTATTTTCCATAAGCCCAGTCATGAAAGCTGGCTGTAATGTCCATTCTATAAGTGATGCACAAAATGTAATTAACCAAGAAAAAAAACGAACGATTGCAAAAACCATGGACGGTAAATTTAAATATGTGTCATCATCCACATCATAACTAGTTGGACTTGCTACATTATTACCTCCTGAAGCATTTCCTGCTGCACCCTGAGCTGCTTTAGCTGCATAAACATCATTGAAAATATTTTGCTGATTTTCACTATAATTATCAAAATTAAGACTGAATAAAAATGAAAATATAAAACAAAATGATGTTATATATATAAGATATTTATTTATTTTATTATTTTTTTTCACATTTTTAAATATATTTTTTAGATATAAATATAATACCATGTATTCAAAAAAAACAAAAACCACTGCAAATAGATTTATTTGCAGTGGTTTCAATAATAATTTTCACATTATTACTTAATCACTATAATTTCTTCAAAAATGTTGATAGATTCTTTAGCATTTTCTCTAAACTCATCATAATTAGTATCATCCACTTGTTCTGGATTTTTATCTGTCCAAGCAAATACCACCCAATTCAAATATCTTATACTATCTTCTTGAGGATATTTAGTAAATAAGAAATTAGCAACAATCTCATGTTTTTTACCCTCAGCAATAAAATTAGCAGTAAATGCAACACTAAGAAGTTCTTCTTGGAAATCATCATTACTTTTATATAATCCAATATTAGAAAAAACTCGCCTAACTCCCTTTGGTACTTCTACACCCTTTTTATAATACAACTGCTTCAGCTTTGCAAGTTTTTTTTGATTGGTGCGATATTTCTGATGAATTTCAATATCAACTACATCAGTTGTTTTACCCCAATCAGAATAATCTTTAGTGATTTGAAATACCGCTTTCCGGATACCTACTTCAATAGCAGCTTCTGGAAAAAGATTATCTCCACCAAACCATCCAGCAACTGCTTGAGTGGTAGAAAGAGAAACAACAGCGATTAGAGCAAAAACTATAACTTTTAAAGTTTTCATAACATCCCCTTTTCGCCAATAGACGAAATAATAGATTTATCTTAAATTTTTAGAGAACTATCTCAACAACATTAAACTATAGCATACTTTATATATTTTGTCAATACCATAATTGTACAGTTTATATCAAATCTTAATTTGAAACTAACTTCAATAATATATTATTCTGAAAATGTTTAGCTTTCATATACTGACTGTTTATGTGCCTATTTTATTTATTAGCTGCAACATAACAATATGTTAGTCTATTATTGAACTATTATAGTTTAGTTTCCATATAAATGATTTTATATACTAAATAGATAAGTAAATAATATTAATCCTACTAGAAAAAAAACATGTGATAACTAATTTCATTATTTATTATATTAAAAATCTTTTCTCTGTAAGATTACACTATTAAATCTAAATAATAACTACTCCAATTTTATTTTAATAGATGGTTATGAATCGGAGATGTTTTTTAGTTGATATATATTTTGAGACATAGAATGAATCTGTAATATAATAACTTATTATATATATAATTTATTATTACTATTACTGTATGTATAAGTGAATATTGTGGAAAAATGTAGTAAATAACACAAAAATAAGACATGTGTGTAAGGGTGTGTATATGTGTTGCTAAATGTGGATAACTAAAAAAGTGTAAATAATGTATAGTTATCCACAACAATGGAATATTGTGCACAAGAATATACAAAGTTATCCACAAGAAGTTATCCACATAATTAACAGGTTATCCACAGTTTTCTGTTGATAACCATAAACTTAAAAAGGAAAAAGTGTAAATAATGCAAAAATCTTATATTTTTTTATCTCAAGAAACAATGTCCCTCCTAGTTTTTTATTATACTTAAAAACTAGTAGCATAACTAGTAAGTGCGTTTAAAACGTAGTAAGTATAAGTTTTCAATAAACTTTTTGTATAATTAGTTTTGAAAAATAGCATTGTCTTTGCAGATAAAAGCTATTTTCAATATAATAATGTGAAGTAATCTTATTGATATTGCTTCGTAGATCATGATAAAGAATACTACTACTCGCAAAGACGATATTTTATAATATTTCTTCATACCATTTCTAAATAACTAGCACTCATTGTAGTATTGTTCCTTGTACCCATTATGTATATATAATACGAGGACAGCCTCAAGGACATGTCCTTATAAATAACTAATATGAAATTAATATATTATTGAAAAAGTGGATAACTTGTTGATAAGTGGATAACTATAAAAACTTTTTTGAATTCCATATAATGTAATATGAAATTTCTTTTAAATAAAGGTTTGTGCTGAGGTGAAACTAAAAATACATCCATAGTATTATTATATGTACTATAGATGTCCTTGTGAATAAAAGAGTTAAATGGTTAATTGACATAGTATATAATACACTGTATACTATATACTATAAATTAATTATAAAATAGTTATGTCTTCTCGTGATAAGATATTGAAATATATTCAAGAAAAGGAACAAGCAACGGTAATTGAATTAATTAATGAATTTCAATTAACTCGAGCAATGGTTCAACGACATCTTAAAAAACTTATAGAAGAAAAGAGTGTTCTAAAACGAGGTTCCCCACCACGTGTATATTATTTTCCAAGTGAAAATAAAAAAGAGTTTGTTGATGTAAAAATTGAGATAGATCAACAAAAGCGTGATATTATTGAAAAAAACTTTCTTTATATCATGCCAAATGGAGAAAAAGCGGATGGTTTAAATGGTTTTAGAATCTGGTGTGACAAAAGAGATTTTGATATAAGTAAAAAAGCTGTTGAATATTGTGATATTTATGATAAATATAAACAATATAAAGAGAATAATTTAATCAAAGGTACAGTGAAAATGCATAAAGTTTTTAACACTAAATGTATTAACGATGTATTTTATAGTGAGTTCTATGCATGGGAAATTTTTGGTAAGACAAAAATAGGACAACTAGTAATGTATTCAAAACAAAGTCAAGATAGAAAAATGATAAAAAAGGTTGTAGAAATGATAAAAGATGATGTATTGTCTATAATAAAAAAAGAAAATATACAAGCAATTGGATTTGCACCACCATCTATTGATCGTAAAATACAATTCATGCGTATTTTACAAGATGAATTAAATATTGCTTTACCAGTAATAAATATTGTTAAAGTACATGGTGAAATTGTAGTGCCACAAAAAACACTTTCAAAAATTGATGATCGTATAAAGAATGCAAAAGAAACAATGGTCGTGGATGATAAAGGTGAATATGACAACATACTTATAATTGATGATGCTGTGGGTTCTGGAGCAACTTTGGAGCAACTCGCCTGTAAGTGTAAAAGAAATAATGTGGCACAAAATGTATTTGGGTATGCTATTGTAGGAAGTGTAAAAGGTTTTGATGTAATTAGTGAAATATAATATTATGAATGAAATTATAAATGTAGAAGAGAAAAACAAAGGAATTCGGATAGATAAATTCTTAGCTAAAAAAAATGAGGATAGGACAAGGGGTGAAATAATAAAAATGATTCGGACAGAAGTCGTCTTAGTTAATGATTTAAAGGTTAAACCTAGTTATAAACTTAAAGGTAATGAAATTATAACAATGGGTGAATTTGAAGAACAAGATGATAAAATAGTACCAAATAAAAATATAGTATTAGATATTTTGGAGAGTAATGAAAATTTTGCAATAATAAACAAACAAAGAGGATTACAAGTACATCCAAGCCATAGAGAGCGAGAAGAAACCCTTGTAAATGCACTTTTAGCTATATTTCCAGAGATTTCGGGTGTAGGTGATGATGAGGAAAGACCTGGAATAGTACATAGACTTGATAAGGATACTACAGGACTCATGGTTATAGCTAAAAACCAAGAGACTTTTGATCAATTGAAGGAGCTTTTTCAAAAAAGAGAAGTACAAAAGACATATCATGCTATAGTCTTCGGGCTTTTTGATGAATTAAATGGACTAATAGATGCTCCAATAGCACGAGCAACTTCATACACAAAGCAAAAAATAGCTTTTGGTAGATATAAAGGTGATTCAAAAGAAGCTCAAACAGAATACAATGTAATATCTGAATATAATTTATCAGAAGCATTACAGGTTGCATGTGTAGAAGTAAAACCTAAGACAGGAAGAACTCATCAAATAAGAGTACATATGTTACATAAAGGACATCCTCTTGTAGGTGATGAAAGATATTATACAAAAAATGAGAGACAAATAGATTTGAGTGAATTTAAAGAATATGATCCAAGCACATTTTATCTACATGCTAAGGAGTTGGCTTTTAAATTAAATGGAGAAGAATATAATTTTGAAGCTAATTATCCAGATAGATTTAGTGCCTTATTGAAATATGTTGATAACTACAAAGTTTAGTAAATAGTGAATCTCAGTCTACCTAAGTAGAAGTAACTCCTCACACTTTCAAATAAATTCTTGAAAAATACCTAGAGATAACGTCTTTGCGAGGAGGAGGTACGACGACAAAGCAATCTTTTTAAATTTAAAGTATGTGCTTAAGATTACTTCGCTAAACACACAGGATAGCACAGTTGCTCGCAAGGACATGTTTCAAGAAAGGTGTGAGGGGTTACAAATAGAAATTTAAAATCTTTTCATAAAGCAGTTTATTATAGGACTGAGTTTATAACTCAGTCCTGATTTTTTTTAAAAAATAACTCAGTGAAGATGACAAAGTATAAAATATAAAGTACAATATTTTTAAATCATAAAAATAATAATACATTATGACAAATGGGAAAAACACAACAGAAAATTATCGAGTAGGGCGCTCAAGTGCAGGACTAGGTCTTTTTGCTAATCGTAATTTTATAAAAGATGATTTTATAATTGAATACACAGGAGAACCATTAACACATGAGCAGTCAAATCAAAAAGGTGGACGATATTTATTTACGCTTAATGATAAAATTGTCTTAGATGGTACAGGACGAGAACATACAGGTAGATATATTAATCATTCTTGTGAGCCAAATATAGAAGCGGTAATAGAAGATGAAGAACAAATAATGTTTTATGCTCTACGAGAGATAGAACATGGAGAAGAATTTACTTTTGATTATGGTGAGGAGTACGTAGAAGACATTATAAGTAAAGAAGGTTGTCTTTGTGGTAAATGTGTAAAAGGCGAATAGTGAATTGGGAATGATATGGATTAGGAGTAAATTTATTTTTATACAATTTGGTGAGATTATATAAATAAGGGTAAATAAAAAACTACAGAATTACTTCTGTAGTTTTTTATTTTATGAGCGAGTGAGCGGGATCGAACCGCCATTTCTACCTTGGCAAGGTGGTGTAATAACCATTATACGACACTCGCAAAATTACTATATTGTGGGACTAGCAGGGTTCGAACCTGCGACCAAGCGATTATGAGTCGCGTGCTCTACCACTGAGCTATAGTCCCCTATTCCTTAAATTGAATACCTAAATATTTTATATGTTTTTTTTCATTTCGTCAAACAAAAAAAGACTTTTGAAAGTCTCTTAGTGAGTGTTTTAAAAAATACAATGTGCCGAGGGAGAGAATTGAACTCTCGACACAAGGATTTTCAGTCCTTTGCTCTACCACTGAGCTACCTCGGCTTATATTTCTTTTGACACTATGTGCACGCTGAGGGATTCGAACCCCCGGCCTCCTCAGTGTAAATGAGATGCTCTAACCAGCTGAGCTAAGCGTGCATTTATAAATAATTTGTCAACAGATTCTATTATACACTTTTTAAATAAAAAATCAATACTTGTGCCCAGGGCGGGACTTGAACCCGCATGCTTATAAAAAGCCATGGCCCTCAACCATGTGTGTATACCAATTCCACCACCTGGGCTTAAGAGAATAACACAAAAGGTATTTTACTATATTTTTTGCAAAAAAGCAATAAAAAAAACAAGGTTTTAAAACCTTGTTTTTGAAAATTTATAATTATTTTTCTACTGATTCAGCTTTTTCTGTATCTTTTGCAACCTCTTTTACTTCAAGATTCTTTTCCTCAACAACTTCTTCAGGAGATATTTCAGCACCATCTGTGTATTTGAAGCGCAAAGCTTTTGCAGCCTTATCTCGCACAAAGTAAAGTTTTGATCGTCGAACTTTAGCTCTTTTTACTAATTCTATCTTTTCAATAGTTGGTGAAAAGATAGGAACTATAATTTCGATACCAACTCCATTAGATACTTTTCGGATAGTCATCATCGGAGAACTACTTTGTCCACCCTTCATTGCAATTACCATTCCCTCAAAAATCTGAATTCTTTCTTTTTCACCTTCTTTAATTTTACGGTGAACTTTTACAACATCACCAGCACGAAAAGCAATAGTATCTTTTCTCTGAGTTTTGTTGAATTCTATAACTTCATTTCGCATAGGTCTGTTGTTTAAAAAATTTATAATAAAATAGTGGTTATGAACATATTAAACACAAAAAATATTTGATAACATATTCATATCAAAACCTTTCATCATATTAAGCTAAAAACGTTAATAAGTCAAGTGTTTGGCGGAGAAAGTGAAAACCCCCACATAGTTATTATGCAGGAGTTTAATAATTTTATTCAAAAATAATATCAGACAACAATTTTTTTACAATAGGTTTATACTTATCTGAAATAGTTATAAATAAGGATTGTGAGTTATCTGCTGGGAATCTGGATATAAAGATATGTAAGTCAGTGTTTATATCTTTTAATGAATTAAAATTAAGTAAAATAGATTCATAACGTGATATTGAGATAGTAACCTCATTCTGGATATCTTGTGGACGATCTTTTATACAATTGATTATATTTTTTTGAGTTAAATAGTCATTGTAGTGTAAAAATAACAAAGCACCTATTTTGGAGAGATATTTTTTTGAGTAAGATGTTATCTCAAAGCCATCATCTAATATTAAAATCAGATTTTCCATTAAAATAACCTCCATGTGAAAGTAATAAGTTTGCAGGAATTGTTAAATAACAATGAACAATAGACCACTGAGAGGACTTTGTCAACTTGACAAGGTATATAAAATATGCTATAGTAATATGTTGACTTGAAAAAGTGCGTTGGCACAGAGTCAACCGTGTTATCTACGAGAAAAGTTTAGATGAAGTATCGTGGGCATGTTAATAATTTAGTCTCATTAATGAGATATATAGTATTTATAGTAATCATAAGTGTATTTACAGTTATTACAGTAAATGCAAAAAACACTACAAGTACAACAGAAAATAAGATAAATACATATACAAATATAGACGGTGGAGGGATAGTTTGTGGATTAGCAAATGGAGAATATAAAAAAGCACAATATGTAGAGCCAATACCAGAAAAATTTACAATTAATGCATCAGCATATACAGCTGCAGCAGATGAATGTGGAAAAAGTGATGGTATAACAGCAAGTGGAAATATGGTAAAAGAAAAACATACACTTGCCTGTCCACGAGGATATGAGTTTGGTACTGAAATTCATATCGAAGGCATGGGTATATATACATGTGAAGATCGTGGAGGTGCTATAAAAGGAAATCATTTTGACATTTATATGGAAACAAAATCTGAAGCATTTGCATTTGGAAGAAGAAGTCTAGTTGCGTATGTAATTAGTTAATGAAAAAATATAAAAAACACACCTATTACTAGGTGTGTTTTTTTAAGTGCCCGAGGCGAGACTTGAACTCGCACGGATTATTCATCCAAGGGATTTTAAGTCCCTCGTGTCTACCAATTCCACCACCCGGGCACGTTAGTAAATTCATTATATCATAATTTTGAGGTCGCGCCCGGATTTGAACCGGGGTACAAGGTTTTGCAGACCTTTGCCTAACCGCTCGGCCACGCGACCATATTATTGATACATATGCTAGGATATCAAAAATTATATGTATAGTCAATCAATTTAAATATAAATTATTAAGCAATATATTAATTAATGGTACTTTATACAATTTTCCAATTACCATTAGGAAGAGTTTTTATTTTTCCGGGAATAGAAAATCCACTTGCTAATTTATGCCCACCACCACCAAGTGTGTGTGCAATTGCAGAAACATCAATACCACCATGCTTTTCAGCGCGTAAGCTCCCCTTTATTGTGTTGGGATCGGATTGATATACTATTAGAGCAGCTCGTACATCAGGAACTGTTGTAAGCATGGAAGCAATATTTGAAATTTCTCCTGAATTTATTAAATAGCCATTTAAATCATCGGTTGTTATTGCTGCAACAGCAAGGCCTGTTTTTTTATGAAATTTTGTTCGCTCAAGTGCTCTTCCCCACAAATTTAGTGTTTCTACATTTCTATTAGAAAACAGAGCTCTGTTTATTTTTGTTATAGAGCCACCACCCTTCACTAAATTTGAGGCTGCTGAAAGTGTTTCAGCAGTTGTATTAGAGTGTTGAAAAGCTCCTGTATCAAAAATGATGCCAGCTAAGAGTGCTGTTGCAATATTTTTTGTAATGGATTTATGTGTGAACTTAAAAAAATTATATAATATTTCACAAGTTGAGGAATAATTAGCATCATTCATGAACAAATCAGCTCTAGTGATAGTATCATGATGATGATCAATTATTACTGTAACACAAGAATCTGAAGCATCTTTAATTACATCATTGAATCCCCTATCAACACTGTCACAACCAATAATTACATCAAATGATGTAATATCTAAATCTTCAGGATGTATGAGAAAAGTATCTGGAATGAGAGTCATTAAAGATTTCGGAAAAGCATCATAACAACCAAGTGTTACATCTGCTGAATAATGTTTTTTTATGAATTCACGTAGTGCAACTATACTACCTACAGCATCAGCATCAGGACTTGAGTGTCCAATGATAAGAATATTGCTAGAACTTTGCAATATATAACTAAGTGTATTAAATTCTTTCAAAAAATACTGTTTTGACATAATGAATCAGTGAAAATATTTTAGGTATTATGCCATCACAGTTATTATTGTTGCAAAAGTTTTTCTAATTCATCAATATCATCACCTCCTTGATCATGTATAAATGATATTTTAGGTAAAACTTTTAAATGTAGTTTTTTATGTAATAATTTCTGCATGGCAATTCTTTCATGCTCGAGTGTCTTCATTGAATAATTAATATCTTTTTGGGGAAATACTCGAACGAATATACGAGTATACATGAGATCACTAGTAGTGTCAACCTTGGAAATAGTTACAAAAACACCAGGCTTAAAATCAACTTTCTTCATAATTAATTCAGACATCTCTCGTTGGATAACGGAATTAACTTTTCGCATTCTATCACTCATGATGGTTATGTTTAATTATATAATGTGTCCCAGAAAGGAGTCGAACCTTTATCTAATCCTTAGGAGGGACTTGTTCTATCCATTGAACTACCGGGACATTTACACTAAATTGTTTAATAAATGTAGCATAAAACTACGTATAATACAACCATAGAATTCCGGCACTGTACGTCGTACAAGTATTATACCATATTTATACTAATATGTCAAGTTATTATAAATAAAAATATATGTATATGTTCCACGTAGAACTATACAAGTTATATAATCTCATTTAAAAAATATAAGGGAGATGTTCTACGTGGAACTTTTAAACATACTTCCCTATTAATAATGTTCCACATGGAACATTTAATGTAAAAGATGTCTTTATAGAATTAAAATAGTTGTTTGGAATATAAATTAAGGAAAAAGAGTAAGATAATGTACTTGTTCCACGTAGAACTATTAAATACCAAGTTTGACTATTACGATAATAGAAATAAGAAGATGTTTCATGTGGAACATCTAGTAGTAAACTAATGATCATATTATAGGAGAAAACTGGTAAATTGTTCCACATGGAACAATTTATGTAAAAACGCTACTCAGTAACTCAGAAAATCGTATAATGTTCCATGTGGAACATTACAGAGTGCAAATATTTAAATGAGAGCGCATGAATGGCACTGAGGTGTTCCACGTAGAACAAAATTTTATAAAAATTGAACAGAAAATACAGTGTAAACAATAAAATGTTCCACATGGAACATGGATTGGTATTACTTTGTAAGATAAATCAATTAGGAGATTGTTCCACGTAGAACAATTTTGAATGTCATGGGCAAATTAATGTAATGCAAGAGACTTTGTTCCATGTGGAACAAAGTTAAAGAAAAATAATTATAGAGCTATTTAGGAGGTATAGTTAAGACTGTTCCACGTGGAACATATATATAAATTGATAATCTGCACTTGACAAATCATGATGAATATTGATTTATATAATATATTTTTAGATAAAAAATTTAGGCTTTTGAAAAACTAGTAGTGGTAGACCTCTTTCAAAAACCACAACATATGGTATACATGCATATCCTGTGGATATGTTGCTATTGCATAGTATTTTGAAAAGGTTTATACTTTAAAATAGGTAGGGGTAAGAACATAAATAATTCTTGCTTTTTTCTTTTCTAAAAAATAAGATATTACTAGTAGTTAACTGATATTATTTAAAATAAATATGGCAATTCATAAGATAAAAAAAAGAAATGGAACAATTGTTGATTTTGATATTGAAAAAATAGAAAATGCTATAGAAAAAGCGGCTATAGCTTCAAATCCCACAAAAAAAGTGGAAGCAAAAAAAATAGCAAAATATGCTGAAACAAAGCTTTCTGAGGAGTATTCTGATGAAATTCCTTCAGTGGAGGAAGTACAAGATGCTGTAGAAGACTCCTTAATACACAGTAATTATCCACAAGTAGCAAAAGACTACATATTATATAGGCAGAAGCGGACAGAGGCACGAGAAGATAAAAATGTAATGGTGGATGTTGATAAGACTATTGGTGAATATTTAGATCAATTAGATTGGCGTGTAAATGCAAATTCAAATCAAGGATATTCACTGGGTGGAATGATTCTAAATACAGCAGGGAAGGTTACAGCAAATTATTGGTTATCTCATATTTATCCAAAGGCTATAGGTGAAGCACACAGAAATGCTGACTTACATATACATGATCTAGATATGTTTAGTGGTTATTGTGCTGGGTGGAGCTTACGAGCGTTGCTAGAAGAGGGTTTTAATGGAGTTTCTAATAAAGTAGAATCAAATCCACCAAAACATCTAACAAGTGCCGTATCTCAAATGGTTAATTTTCTGGGAACATTACAAAATGAGTGGGCTGGAGCACAGGCATTTTCTAGTTTTGATACATATTTAGCTCCATTTGTGAAAAAAAAGGAAAATGAAATACGAGAGGCAATCGAAAAATATAACATGAACTTTGCTACAAAAAAAGATGAAGAAAGCTATGTTTCAGAAACTTTGTATAAATATGTATATCAAAATATCCAATCATTTGTATTTAACTTAAATATTCCATCAAGGTGGGGAACACAGACTCCTTTTACAAATATTACGCTTGATTGGGTTTGTCCAGATGATTTAAGAGAAAAAACACTAATTCTCGGAGGTGAGCCATTTGCACATAAATTTGGAGAACTCCAAGCAGAAATGGATATCGTAAACAAAGCATTTATTGAGGTAATGATGCTGGGTGATTCAAAAGGGCGTACATTTACATTTCCGATTCCAACGTATAACATAACAAAAGACTTTGATTGGAAGGATTCAAAAGTATTGCCATTATTTGAAATGACTGCAAAATATGGAACTCCATATTTTCAAAACTTTATAAATTCAGATCTTGATCCTAGTGATGTTCGTTCAATGTGTTGCAGGTTACAACTTGATTTAAAGGAGTTGCGTAAGCGAGGTGGGGGATTATTTGGCTCTGCAGAGATGACTGGCTCAATTGGTGTTGTAACATTAAATATGGCAAGAATTGGAAAAACTTGTGCTGGCGATAAAGAAGCCTATTTTGCAAGAATTACTCATTTAATGGAACTAGCAAAAGCATCATTAGAAATGAAAAGAATTGTTATTACTAAATGGATGGATAGAGGACTATTTCCATATACAAAGCGATACCTAGGCAAATTAGATAGTCATTTTTCAACAATTGGGATAAATGGAGTAAATGAATCAATACGTAACTTTACAGATGATAAAGAAAATATAGCTTCTGAATATGGGTTAGAGTTTGCAAAAGAAACAATGGAGTTTATCCGAGAAAAAATGTCAGAATTTCAAGAAGAAACTGGAAATATGTATAATTTAGAAGCAACTCCTGGAGAAGGAACAACATATAGATTTGCAAAAGAAGATAAAAAGCAATACGAGGGAATTATACAGGCAGGGACAGAAGAAGCTCCGTATTATACAAACTCAACTCAGCTACCAGTAGGATATACAGATGACATCTTTGAAGCACTAGATTTACAATCTGAATTGCAAACAATGTATACTGGAGGAACAGTATTACATGGGTACATGAATGAAAGAGTGAGTTCTGGAGAGGCCTGTGCAAATCTTGTGAAAAAGATTTTGACAAATTATAAGCTTCCATACATTACAATTACACCAACATTCTCAATATGCCCAAAACATGGATATTTGAAAGGAGAATATGATTTTTGTCCGAAATGTGATGAAGAAATAGGAATAAAAAATAAAAGTTATTGTGATGCAGAGTTTAGGGGAAGATATCAAAGCACAGAGGCAGATAAATAAGATTTATTAATAAAAAATAATTAATTAAGTAAAAATAAACATATGGTATCACAAAAGATCCAAATGAAGGAAGGAGAGCGAACACGTTGCGAAGTATGGACAAGGGTAATGGGGTATTTTCGCCCAGTATCATTTTTTAATACTGGTAAAAAATCAGAACATTATTCTCGTAAACATTTTCAAGAGTGTGCTTGTGCAAATGATGATTTTACAGAAAAATTTGGTAACTAAAAGATAGCTAAATTTGTGTGATTATCCAGTCTTTGTGAAAATTCATATTCATGAAGACTGATAAATATATAAATATCAAGCAATGCTTATAAGTGGTGTACAGAAATTTACCATGCTGGATTATCCAGAAAAAGTAGCAGCAATCATATTTACTCCAGGGTGTAATATGCGGTGCGGTTTTTGTCACAATAAAGAATTTGTTTTACCAGAAGAAATTAAAAAATTACGCCCTAGTTTTATCCCCGAAAGAGCAGTTTTGAATTTTTTAGAAAGCAGACGAGGTAAATTAGATGGCGTGGTAATTTCGGGTGGAGAGCCAACTGTACAACCAGATTTGCGACAATTCATCCAAAAAGTACGAGAAATGGGATTTTTGGTAAAATTAGATACAAATGGAAATTTGCCAAATATAATGAAAGACTTAGTTAACGATGGATTAATTGATTATATAGCAATGGATGTGAAAACAACTTTAAATAATTATGAAAATTTGGTTGGAAAAATGGTTAATCCTGACAATATAAAAGAAAGTATAGAATTTTTAAAACAGGGAACAGTTCCATATGAATTTCGCACAACAGTAATAGAGGGTGTACATACTGAAGAAATCATAAAAGAAATGAGTGAGTTGGTAAGTGGTGCGGATAAATTATATTTACAAAAATTTCGTCCCGAGACAACACTTGATCCAGAATTTGAAAATCAAAAACCAATTTCAAGTGAAAAAATGCAAAAATATATTCAGATTTTCCAAGATGCAAATATACAAGAAGTTCATATCAGACAATAATAAAGAAAAAACGATTATTTGTATAAACAATCGTTTTTTTATTTAGCTGAGGTTAGCTACTCAAGTATATTTGCGTAAAACAGTTTACAGGATCATCCTCGTATAAATCAGTCTGTGCTTCAATAGGCAGTGATAAAAAACAATGTTCAATATCACCACTGGCACAGGGGCACTGCCTAGTATCAAGTAAGGCACTGTGCGTAGCCTCTTGCCATATTTCAAATTTATTTTCTTTCAAAATAAAACCTCCTAAAGTAATAGAAATGAACTAGTGTCTCCTAAGTGGAATATATATTTTTACATAAAAATATTGTTTTGTAAAGAGTGTTTTCTAGATGTGAAATAAGAAAAAAAAGAGTTAACTAGTTAGGGTTATTTTTTAAAAAAAGAGTCATTGATAAATTATATTTACAAAAATTTTGTCCCGAGACAATGCTTGATCCAGAATTTGAAAATAAAAAACCACTTTCAAGTGAAGAAAGGCTTAATTTAGAATTCAAAAATAAAAACACAGTCCGAAGTGTGTAAATAATAAGAATACATTTGAAATATTTAATATCATAGGTATAGTAAAAGTTGATATTAGATGATAAATTTATTATAGTAAGTGTACGTTTTCGTAAAAACGCTAATTTGATAATATTATAAATATGTTTAACCTTGAAAATCCTTATAAAAAACCTGAATCTCGTGATCCTGAAGGATATCCACAGTTATCTACTGCATTAGAGATGTCTGACGATATTTTTAAAGATGCTATTCCATATGATATTTTTATTAAAACAAATGATCCAGATAGTGGTCCATACGACAAGGCTCGCATTGAACGTGATCAGGCATATGTAACAAAGCTTAAACAAAAATTTGAGGATGCTAATAATGGTAAGATAAAACAATCCTTTGGCTGGGAAACGCATCAAAAGGTGGGAAAAGTTTTTGAAGCAATGGTGTTAGATGGAATTGACATGAATGCTTGGTTTGGTGAAAATGCACAAGTAATTATTCCAACAGCATTTGATGATATCGTTAATGGGGTTGATGGGGTGGTTGAATTTGAAGATGAGAAGAATTTTGTGGCACATTTAGCACTCGGGTTTGATGTTGCAACAAGCATTGAGGGAATTAATAAAAAATTAGAACGTACGAAGCAAAATATTGATGCGGGACACCTCACAAAAATGGATTACTTTTATTCAGAATCACAAGATTTCAAAGGTCAAAAATCAAATATTCCTCGCGTGATATTAATTGCAGATCGAAAAACAATTCGAGATATTATGGATTTATGGGTAGAACGAAAAAATAAAACTCTTGCAACACATCACATCCAAATTCAACTATTAGAAGAATCTTTATTGCAATTAGAATCATTTCAAAAATATGCTGAGGTTATTGGAAAAGATAAACTTGTAGATATATATAAAAAAAATATTGACCTACTTTCGAGCATACTTAATGATAAAAAAGAATTAATTGGTAAAAAACAATATCAAAAGTTGATGGAGGAAGTACAAAAGGATATTGGATATCAAGCTTTACAACGAAATATAAATAAATTATTTAATGAGTAGAGATTCAAAGAGTGCGAGGTGATGCATTATTGTTTTGAGTTATGTCTGTTCAATCAAAAATAGTGCAGAGACCTCACTAGGCAGGTGATTTGGAAATGTGTATGCAGATGCTAGACAATTATCTAGCAAAAAAGCGGCTCGAATGATTCTGACTGTTTTTAATTCTATGTTATTATATAAAAATAATATTAAAACTGTACTTGTTACGTAGTATGTTACGTAGCATGTTACATAACAAAAAAATATGAAAAATAAAGTTACTATAATTGGAGCTGGAATGGTTGGATCTACTATTGCACATTCACTTGTGATGCGAGAGATTGCCCAAGAGATTGCAATTATTGATATAAATGAAAAACTTGTGGAGTCACAAGTTATGGATTTGCAACACGCCGTACCTTTTGTAGGAAATACAGATGTGCATACTGGGACATATGATGATTGTGCAAATAGTGATGTCGTAGTTATTACATGTGGTGTTGCACAAAAAGAAGGTGAGACTCGATTGCAACTTGTTGAGAAAAATGCATCTATCATGAAGCAAATCCTACCTCAGATTTTTGAAAAAAATCCTAATATAGTGCTTGTGATGGTTACAAATCCTGTGGATGTACTTACAAAACTGGCAATTGATATGTTTCCTGATAAAAAAGATCAAATATTGGGAACTGGAACACTTCTTGATTCGGCTAGATTCCGTCATTTGATAGGTCAAAAACTAGATATTAATCCAAAAAGTATACATGCATATATACTTGGGGAACATGGAGATAGTGAATTTCCAGTTTGGAGCACAGCGGCTATTGGAAATATGAAGCTAGGAACTTGTACAAGATTGAATAATTTTGATAAAGATGAGATTTTTGAAGAAGCAAAAAATGCAGCCTATACAATAATAGAGGGAAAACAATCAACATATTATGCAATCGGTGCAGGAGCCTCTTATTTAATTAATGCAATTTTGCATAATAAGAAAACAGTATTGCCAGTTTCACATTTAGTGGAGGGTGTTTATGGAGTTGAAGATGTATGTCTTAGCATGCCAGCTGTCATTGGGTCTGGGGGTATAATAGGGCGGATATGTGTTGAGCTTTCAGAAGCTGAGCAAAAAAATCTTAAAAAATCAGCGGATATATTAAAAGAAATATACAATAGCATAAGTTGACTATAATAATTTTTATAAAAACAAAAAAGATATCTTTAAAGATATCTTTTTTGTTTAGAAGTATTTTTAATAAATGACAACCTTTGTTCCAACGTCAGTCCAGTCATATATAAATTGTGAATTTTGAGCATCATGACGAACACATCCAGGAGAAACAGCATTACCTATACTTGTTAGGCTTTCTTTGCCACCTTCTGGTTTATCTTCATGACCTTCTGGCCATACAATTAGATCATGAAAACCATACAAGCCATCTTCTGTAAAAGCCATCCAGTATGGTAAATATACTTGAAACATATTTGAGAGTGCATATGGATGTTTATTATAAATCTCAAATTCACCAAGTGGGGTTGGAGTGTCATCTGCTCCAGTTGAATTTACAAAACTTTTAACACCTTCTCCATTTTCAAATAATGTAGTTATTTGAGCTTCCGTATTTATATCTATATACTTCCCTTTTTTTATTTTTGGTGCAGTTGTTGATTGTGAGAGAGTTAATCTTTCTGCGTGTGCAGTAGGCCAAGATGAGGGTTTTTCTAAAATAGTATTAAAAGTAGAAGAGTAAATAGGATAGAAGCTAGCCTTAGATTGTCTTTTGTGATTTGCAAATACTGTAAGAGAATGGGATGTTTTGAAATTTTCAGCAGGATTTAAGTCCAAAATTTTTATTGATAATATTTTATTAGTGGGATTGTAATTTTGCTCAGTTTTAATAAAAGGCCTTGTAACAACTTGTATATTGAATTTATCAATTTCCTTATCTAAAAGAATATCAATTGAGCTGTTAACTGTGGCATATGAATTATTTGAATTATCAATAGAAGTTTTAAGTACAGATGGGTAGGGGACAGTAGTAAAAGAAAATAAGATAGATTTTTCTGTAGTATATTCATATGAATTATACGGAAAAGATATTGAATAGGTTGTAGCGGGCTTCCAAATAGTTTTAGGAATAATTTTTAGCATAGTGTTATCTGTATTCCAAAAAAAAGATAGAGTAGAGGATGGATAAGTAGATATCATGCTTTCATATTTTTGAGAATCACTAATTGATTCTTTAAATCGGATAGTGAGTAGTTCATCTAAGTTTAGAACAGGTTCACTTTCAAAGATTGGAGATTGAATTATTTCAGCAGAATTATCTATATATAAAGTCATTCCAACACCAGTTGATGTTATAGGTGCTGCAATAATAGCAAAAACAAATAATTTCTTGCGCAAAGAGAATATTTTGTATTGTTTTTTTATATAATTTATTATTATTTTGTATTTATTTTGCATAAACTGCTTCAACATAATAAAAAAATGAGCAGTTTACATAAAGTAAACAACTCACCCTTAACACAAATGTATTATAGCATAGAAAGTATGAAAAATCAATAGTAAAACATTGAAAAATTGTGCAAGGAATAAAGTATATGGTATAATATAGACGTTAAAAATAAAAATAATATTGTGAATAAAAAATATTCTTATAATACCATGTCGTTTGTAGTATTTGCAATTCTTATTGTAAGTGCTTTTTCTTTTTTTACTTTTGCAGATGAGTCAAATTTTACATTATTTGAGGATTTTGATAGAGATGGACTAAGTAATGCTGAAGAAGAAATGTTTGGAACTGATATGAAAAAGGCTGATACAGATGGAGATGGGTATTCAGATGGTGTTGAAGTTGAAAGTGGATATAATCCATTAATTGCTGCGCCTGGAGATAGAATAGTAAAAAAGAAAAAGCCAGTTGTATTTGAGTCAAGTAATTTACAAACTTCAAATGTAACTAAAAAAATATCAGAAGATGTAGTTTCATATTTAGCCGATGCGCAAGAAGATGGAAAAGAGGGTATTACGTCGGAAGAGTTCTCAAAAGTTATATCAGACGCAATAGATAAAGAGGTTAGCATGAATGCTGTGGACCCTATTTCCATGGATCAAGTCAAAATTAAAGAACAAGATTATGATAAGCTATCTGAAAAAAAGAGAGATGAAAAATTAAAAGAAGATGCAATAGAATATTTAACTGAAACATCGTACGTATTTATGTCTAGCTTTCCAGATGGCTTTTTTGAAAGATCTGTCAGTGTTGTACAAGATGAATTAATGAGTCAGTTGGGGAGTTTTTCACAGTCAGCAACAGATTTTAAGGTATTTGAGGGCATTTCAGAGAATGCAATAAAAGCGGAAGTCCAATTAAATGAAATAGATGTTCCTGAAGATATGCTAGATATACATTTAGAAGGTTTATATTTACTTCGATATGCTACAAGTATTTATAAGGATGGTGACTATAAGAATGTTGCAACAGATGTTACTCCAATGATAGCTGCATTAGCTCAAATGCAAGGATTAATAATGGAGGGAATAGCCTTTCAAGAAAAAATAGATCAAAAATTAGTTGAATATGAGATAGATAACATATTTCTAGATATCTAAAATATAAAATATAAATTATGAATAAAATAAAAAAAATAGCTGTACTTTTTTGTTTGATGTGTATAATCATGGCTCCAGTCCAACATGTCAGAGCAGAAATGTGGGGAACTAATATGGGCGCATCAGGCATGAAGCAAGGCTTAGAAGAAATATTTGAAGAAATCAAAAAAGCCATTAATTCATCTGTGAAAATGATGTCAATTAAACAAGCTACATCAACAATAGAAGATCTATTATATGGAGGCAGCTCTTCTCCTAGAAATATATCTAACTTTGAAGACTTCATCATAAATGATCCCAAAAATAAGGCTGTTACTTATGGTGAAGATTTTTTAACAAGTGCATTGCGAGGAACAACATCAGGTGATTATACTCCTGCAGGAGGCTCTTCTGGAGGAGATGCATTGGGGCAGGCTATTGAATCTGGAGGAAATAGCGTTCTAGATGGTTGGAAAGGGAAAAATCAGCCTAGTGTGGATTATGCAGAGCATTGCACAGGAGGAGGTTATTTTGCAGGAGGAGATTATAAGTGTTTGACTGCAATTGCGGCAAACCATTTAAATACACCTATTGGTATGGCACTGGCAACAGATACAGCGACATCTGCAAAATATGTAGCAGAACAAAAAGTACAGGACTTAACAGCAAAAAGTAGTGGTGTTTTGCCAGCAAAAGATGCTCAAGGAAATACAAAAATACCAAGTTCAATGGTAGAAGTAATACAAAATCAGCAAGTTAATTTACCGTTAGAGGCATTGGCAAATGGAGATTCAAATGTGTTTTCTAGTGTTATACAATCATTTGCCACAACTCTAATAGTGGGTGTAGTTGAAAGAGGTCTGGGAGAGGTGCAGTCATCAGTAGGAGCAAACATGCAAGCAATAAGTGGTCAGATGTCATCGGAGATGAATAATATGAGTAGTCAACTAGGTCCAGAATTCCAATATTCAGGAGGTTCATATAATTCTGGGAAACAGATGCAACAATCATCAACATGGACAAATCCAGACACAGGCACAACATACAATGGAGGTGCTACTACTCCGACCACGGCAGCTACTCCGACCACTACGCCTACGGCAGTAGGATCTTAAGTTAGTGGAATGGTAGTTAAAGTAATTTAGATTCAAAGGGTAGCTCAATGCATCCTGTTTATGATTAGAAAAAGGTTGTAAATAGATAAATCAAAAAAACACGAGGGTTACTCCTCGTGTTTTTATTTGTGGACGACACGGGATTCGAACCTGTGACCTCTTGCGTGTCGAGCAAGCACTCTAACCAACTGAGCTAGCCGTCCTTTTTGTAGTGATAGAATACTATTCTATCACTACCGACCTAAATATTATTTTTTTATTTTTGCATTAATACTAGTAACTTCATCATTTCTTGTAACACTCTTTGTGGTAGGTTCTTTGTATTCTTTGCCTGCAATGATAGCATCAAATTCATCTTTTTCAATAGTTTCTTTTTCTAATAATACAGTTGCTATTTTTTCAAGAACATCTTTCTTTTCTGTTAAAATGTCCTCTGTACGTTTTTTAGCTTCTGTGAGAAATACTGAAACTGTTTTATCTATAGTATCAGCAGTATTTTCTGAATAATCTTTTTCTTCAGATACTTCACGTCCCAAGAAGCTATATTCTTCATTTTTACCAAATGTGCGTACTCCCATGTCGCTCATGCCGAATTTAACAACCATATTTCTAGCAAGTTGAGTAGCTCGTTCCAGGTCATTTGATGGTCCTGTTGTAGTATCTCCAAATATCATTTTTTCAGCAACATAACCTCCTAGAAATACGGATAATTCATCTATGAAATATGCTTTAGAGTGAAGAGTTTGATCTTTTTCAGGAACAGAAAGCGTATATCCTCCTGCGCTACCTCTTGATATTATAGATACTTTTTGTACAGGATCTGCGTTCTCAAGGCTTGCACCAATAAGTGCATGACCAGCTTCATGATAAGCTACAATTTTTGTTTCTTTTTCATCTAGTCGTTTGTTTTTACGAGCTGGTCCAAGCAATACTTTCTCAATTGATTCAATTAAGTCAATCATTTCAACTTCTTTTTTGTTATGTCTTCCTGCAAGTAGTGCTCCTTCATTCATTAAATTCATGAGATCTGCTCCAGAAAATCCAGGTGTTCGCTGAGCTATTCTTTTTAGATTGACATCAGTAGACAGTTTTTTATTTTTTGCGTGAATTTTTAAGATTGCTTCTCTATCTTCAATTCCAGGTAAATCTATTGTAACACGTCTATCAAATCGCCCTGGTCGTAATAATGCAGGATCAAGTACATCAGGTCGGTTCGTTGCAGCGATAACAATAACATTTGAATTATTATCAAAACCATCCATTTCAACAAGAATTTGATTTAATGTTTGCTCTCTCTCATCATTTCCACCACCTAAACCAGTACCTCTTTGTCGACCTACAGCATCAATTTCATCAATGAAAACTATAGAAGGAGCATGTTTCTTTGCTTGTTTAAATAAGTCTCGTACACGACTAGCACCAACACCAACAAACATTTCCACAAACTCAGACCCACTTATTGTAAAAAAGGGAACCTCAGCTTCACCAGCAACTGCTCGGGCTAATAATGTTTTACCAGTTCCAGGACGTCCAAGTAATAACACGCCTTTTGGAATTTTAGCACCTAAGTCTTGGAACTTTTTAGGAGCCTTCAAAAAGTCAACAATTTCTATTAATTCCTCTTTTGCTTCCTTGTTACCAGCGACATCTTTAAAGGCAGTTTTATTTTTAGCATCTTTAGGATCAATCATTTTTGCTTTTGAAGCACCAAAGCTCATTGCTTGATTGTTTCCACGCATTGCGCTTTTCATCATGAAGAAAATTAGAGCACCAATTATTAATATTGGAAGCAGTGAGGGAATAAGTATTGTAGCCCACATTGATGCACCAGATTTTGTTTCAACAGTAATTGGAACAGTATTTAGTTTTTCTGGACTAACACCCATATTTAAAAGTGTTTCTGTAAGACTAGCATCTGGTTCTTTGTGTGTTTCTTGCATCAAATCAGTATCTTTGATATCAATTTCAACTTTACCATTATAATTAACCGTAATTCCCTCAACCTTATCTTCATTAATTTCTTGAGATAATTGTGTTAATGATATTTTTTCAATTTCATCTTTTGATGTAGTTGAAAGCATTATGAACATTAGTACTACAATTAATACCATGATAATAACCGAAGAATTCTTGAAAATCTTTTCCATATTTTTAGTTAGTAAATTTATAAAAATAAAAACAAAAAATTACTTTAATCTTTTATCTTCATAAGCTCTACTGTATCACCAATCTTCATCATTTTCAAGTCTTTTGTCTCAATGATTTTATGTTTATTTTTTGTACTTTTTATAGTCTTCGTCATTTCTTCAATTAAGCCATTTTCAATATTTGTAAGAGACCCTAAGAGCTCATGTATCATAAGCCTTAAAGTCATATTTTGTTTTGATGGATGCATATTGATAAAGACACGCTCTTTAAATGAAATTATTTTTTTTGATTTATCAATAAACCAAAATTTTTCAATAGATTCATTTAAGAAAGCATAATCATTTCCAATAGTTTTTGCTGTTGCTGATAATATATTTATTATATTTTTATTAAAATTTTCTTCTAGATAGGGCATTAATTCATTTCTGATTTTATTACGTGTAAACTCCGCAGTAGCATTTGTTTTATCAATATTGTATTTAATGTTATTTTGAGTGCAATAATTCAATATATCTTCCTTGGAAGTTGTTAGAAGAGGTCTTATAATATTATTTGTTTTTAATTGCATTCCAGATAATCCATTTAAACCGCTACCTCGTAGTAAATGTAACAATAATGTTTCAGCCTGATCATTTTTGTTATGAGCAACTGCGATAGAATGGGCATTGTGGAATTTTGCGATTTTTTGAAAAAAATTATAGCGAATATTTCGCCAAGCATTTTCATTTTTAGCAGAAGGATCAGTACAAACTAATGTTTTACAAGTCACGTTGTTTATTAGCGCAAGGTTTTCAACTAATCTTTGATCCGCAACTGAGTCTTCACCGCGTAAACCATAATTTACATGAGCTATAATAATAGAAAGATTATTTTTAGCCGCAATTTTTAAAAGCACATCAAAAAGACACATGCTATCAGGACCACCTGATACACCAATGACGATAGTGTCTCCAGAATTCCAAAGATTATTTTGTGAATTCACATTTTGTACATGTTTTATTAAATTTTTCATATAAGAATATAATGTTAGCTATTTTAGTATAGTAAAATAGCTAATATATACTATTATATTTTTGTATTTTCTTGAATGAATTTTAATACTTCCAAGTAAGCCTCATTTATTGTTAGATTTGTTGTATCTATAACAAAGTCAAAATTATTTTTATCAAAACAATTTTTATTATAATATTTTTTATATCGTAATTCATCGCTAGCAGCTCGTTTTATGTTGCTATTTAGCACATCCTCAACACTTGTGAGATTATCTCCTTCATTCCTGATGTTTTCTTTTTGTAAGTCATTAAAAATACGAGTAGCTCCTTCTTTTGGATCAACTTCTATATAAATTTTTAATGATTTTGGAATCAAAAACCAGCTTGTGCGACCTTCAATTATAAAAGCATCTTTTGTTTCACCTAAAGTTTTTTGGTAATCATCCACCGCTAAGTCAGTTTCAGGATGAGTTTCTCCATATTTGTTATATTCTGCTAGAGTCATACCCATCTTTTTTGCAGCATCACGTCGTATTTGCCCAATATAGTATCTATCATAATCAAGTTCCTTTGCTAATTTTTCTCCAAGCGTACTTTTTCCAGAACCAGGATCTCCAGTGATTGTTATAATCATAAAAATAAATTAGTTTGATAAAAAAAGCGCTCGAGAAGAATCTCGAGCGCAAGGATACTATTTTTTGTCAGCTTCTTTTTTAACAACTTTTTTCTTAGTTGCTGTAGGCTTTTCTTCTGACTCGGCATCTTTTTTAGTCTTGTCTTCTTCTAGTTTTTTATCATCCATAAGTACTAGACCCATGCGATGCTCCTTTGGTTCAATGGAAAGTACTTTCCATTGATACTCTTCTTTTTGAGCAATCTTATCATCAAGTTTTTTACCAGGATATAGCTCTTGGAATTCACTGATATGTGCAAGACCATGGATATCTTTATCAAGGTAAACAAATGCTCCAAAGTGGTTAATCTTATCAACTTTACCAGTATAAATCTTACCAACCTCATATTTTTCAGTAATTTTTGTCCAAGGATCTTCTAGTAGTGCCTTTATAGAAAGTGAAATACGAGTATCATCAATTCCTATGATTTTTGCTTCTGTTTTATCACCAACTTTAATAACCTCTCTTGGATTATCAATAAGTTGCCATGCAAGTTCACTAATATGAATAAGTCCTTCTAGTTTTGCATCATCTTCTTCTGATTCAGCTCCAGCAGGAGTAAACTTAACAAAAGCACCAAAATCAACAACACCACTAACCTCACCTGAAATTGTATCTCCAACATGTAGCCCTGAAATAGCTTCTCTTTCGATATCACTATGTGCTGCTTTTTCTGAAACAATCAGTTTTTCATCTTCTTGATTTATATCAATAATTCGAACAGGCAATTCTTTTCTAACAAGTCTCTTTAATAATTCAAGAATCTTATTTTTGTCACCATCTTCTACACGAGGATAATTTTTACTTGAAAGTTGTGATACAGGTAAGAAACCAGTTACACCATTAACTTCAACCATAAGACCACCCTTGTTAGCATCAAGCATTTTAACTAAGATAGTTTCTTCACCATCTTTTTTAGCTTTTAAGTCATCCCAAGCACGTTCATAAGAAGCTTCACGTATTGAAAGTTCTATATAACCATCATCATTATCCAAATCAATAACTGTTGCAGTTACTTCACTTCCAGCGCGTAATTTGTCATCCTCAGCAAGGCCACTCTTTGCTTCACGTCCAATAACCATACCAGTTCCAATTGGACCAATGTCCAACAAAACAATACTAGCAGAAATATCAATAATAGTACCATCAATTACATCACCAACTCTAGGAATTGAAACTTCGTTCAAATCCATTAGGGCATCCATATCAGTAGAACCTGATTCAGTTGCAACTGATTTTGTAAGAGTTTCTTCTGTAGGTGTTTCTTCTGGGCTTTTAGCAATCTCTTGCTCTTTTTCAGTATCTTTTTTAACTTGTTTTACTATCTTATCAAGTAAGTCATTAGCTTTTGTCATAAAATCTATAAGCTTATTAAGTCTGTTGCGTTAATTTCAGACTTTAATTATATAATTAAAAACGCAAAAAATTTCCACAAAGGAAATTATTAAATAAAACAACAAAAGAAAATTAAAACATTTTCTTTTCTCACTCAGTTTGAGTAAATATTCTTTTGTTTAATAATTAACTTTGTTTATCCAAGTATAGACTAAAAGTCAGAATTTTGCAAGCCTTATATATCGAAATGATAAAAAATAAAAACCACCAAATGAACATTGGTAGTTTTTATTGAAAGTTTTTAAATTAAAAATCGTTTTTTATTTGAAGATAGGTCTAGAAAGTCATCTAAAGACTCTATAAGACGCATACTCGTTGATTCTCCAAAGGAAACTCCTTCAACACGACAACCCGTAGTATTTTGTATATATTTTACCATTGGTATATAGTCACCGTCTCCTGAAGCAAGTATGATAACATCAACACTTTGAGCCATTTTTATAGCATCAACTGCGATGCCCACATCCCAATCCCCCTTCTTTTGACCTCCTGCAAAAATTTGTAGGTCTTTAGTCTTTACCTCCATTCCAATTTTTTCCAGAGCATCAAAAAACTTATCTTCCTGAGCTTCTTCAGTTGTTATTCCATAGCCTATTGCTCGTATTAGCTTTCTATTTTCGACAGATGCTGTCAATAGATTTTTAAAATTTACTTTTTTGTTGTATAAGACGCGGGCACTATAGTAAAGGTTTTGTATATCTACTACCACACCTACGCGTTGATCCTTGTGTTTCATATAATTATATTTTATGTATAAAAATTGGTTTAGTGTTCTTTATAAAAATAGTTACCTTTTATCAAAAATATTTGAAGTATAGATTGATATTGTTATAGTGCTTTAAATAAAAGAGAGCGTATTTAATCTACGCTCTCTAGTCTCAGATTTATTTACGTTCCCGAAGTCCTAATTGTTTCACGATTTTTTTGTAAGCTTTTTCATCAGTTCTAGCTAAATAATCAAGTAATTTTTTTCTTTTAGCAACCATTTTTAGCAGACCTCTGCGTGAATGAAAATCATGTTGATTTTTCTTTAAATGAGTTGTCAGTTTATTGATTCTTGTTGTAAAAAGCGCAATTTGATATTCTGGAGATCCAGTGTCAGTATCATGACGCTTTGCTTCTGTTGTAGCATTCGTTTTTTGTCTCTTTGTAAGAGCCATAGTGTTTGATTCTGCGATATAGTCGTATTAATAATTAAATACCACTATACACGAGATATAAATTAATTATGTTTACTACTATACTACAAAAAACTTATTTTGACAAGCAAGATAAGTTAAGAATACTATGTTTGTGATATTTTTTTTAAATCCAATTTGTAATTAATAACCTCTTCATCAATTACTCTATCAGCATCTTCTACAAAATGATCAATAAATAGCAATATCTTGTCAGGATTATCTTTATTTTCGTTAATTTTTTCTATAAATAAGACCCTCTTTTTTTCTGGAACTTCTTTTATGAGCCTTAAGATTATGCGATGTGTAAAAACATCACCTATTTCTTCTAATAGAGAAAGCCTCTTTGTTTCGTTGACTTCATCTAGTTGTAAATCTTTTGCTAGTAGCGCAATTTTTGTATTTAAATCTTGCATATAATTAGTTTTGTTTTAGTTAGTTTAATCCCATTGAATCAATATGTTCACTAGTATATAGACTTTCATTTTGTGTGAGTGAGCTTTCTTGAAAATCAATCATAGCTGCTTCATTTACAAAACTTAAACAAAGTAATCGTTCATCTTCTTCAGAAGAGGTTTTGGATATTTCCAATATAAGACCTGAGTCTAATGCATTTAATCGCCAATAAATAAATTCAGAAGCTTCATCATTTGTATAGGAATGTTCAGATAATTCTTTTTGTATACGATTTTGGAATTTTATAAAAATATCAGATGACATAGATTCTATAGTCGCCAGTAAGCCGTTTGTTGCTTGCTTTTTTGTTATATTTCTATTTTGTTGTTGTTGGGAAACTAATTTGTCAAAATCAAATTGATCTTTGTAGTAATTGGATAAGAATTTCTTGATAGTATTTTCAGATGCTGGAAGAGTTATTTCAAAAATCATATCAGAAACAACATCTAATTCTTTAGAGTTGGGTTCAGCAGAACTGCTTTGTTGTTCAATTTGGGATAAAGCAGTATCTATTTCAGCAGTTTTTAATAGATTAGGTAATTTCATAATACCATAATCACTAATCAGTTCGGTTATATAAGGAGGCTTTAGTTTTATAAGTTCTTCTAATGAGAGGGTTTCAATTGGGGATTCTGAAGATTGATCAATATTTAAGACATCTTCTTGTTGGGAAGTATTATCAACAGAATCAGTTTTTTGTATAAAAAGTTTATCAAAAAATCGCATATATGTAGAAATATTATATGTACAAATATAGTATAACATATTTTTATTACGTTGACTTTCTGCTTTAAAAATGTCAAACTAAAGGAAGTAATTTTTTAGTTTAGAGTAGTAATTTTATCTCTATGAAGATACATATATGTCTCACTGGTAAGAGAGTCATATATGTAGATTTATAGTTATAATAAAATTGCTATTTCTAGTGTCTATATTTATGACAGAAGCAAAGAAGTGGTCACTTGATGTGGCTGGACGAGAGTTAACTATTGAGTCAGG
>SWBX01006060.1_pt1 | contig 30246 bp, 15 predicted proteins | sample 4693051 | NCBI WGS metagenome assembly SWBX01 (sample SAMN10267272, study PRJNA491770) | bioreactor metagenome | isolation source: DHS bioreactor inoculated with marine | place: Japan: Omine Ridge, Nankai Trough | reverse complement strand
ACTCTGAACCGGGAACTCTCAACCGGGAACCTCTTACCCTGATGCCCTTCGACTTCGCTCAGGGTGACAGCTTCCGGCAACTGGACTCTGAACCGGGAACTCTCAACCGGGAACCTCTTACCCTGATGCCCTTCGACTTCGCTCAGGGTGACAGCTTCCGGCAACTGAACTCTGAACCGGGAACTCTCAACCGGGAACCTCTTACCCTGATGCCCTTCGACTTCGCTCAGGGTGACAGCTTCCGGCAACTGAACTCTGAACTCCTGTTCCGTTCTACCTTCCAATAAATATTCGTGATATGGTACGTTTTTGGGTGCGTTACCTCGTGCCAATGGAATAAACGAAACTGAGGGTTGAACTTGAATAGCGATCAGACTTTACCAGGCAGCATTGATCAGCCGGTTCAAAAATTCGGGACCTTCCTGGGTGTTTATACGCCAAGTGTGCTGACAATCCTCGGTCTGATAATGTATCTGCGGTTTGGCTGGGTTGTGGGAAATGTCGGATTGGGTCTCACTATTCTGATCGTGCTCCTGGCCAGTTCCATCACTTTTATTACAGGTTTGAGTGCATCGGCTATTGCCACCAACATGCGCGTGGGTGTTGGCGGCGAATACTTTATGATCTCCCGCAGTCTGGGTCTGGAACTGGGCGGGGCAATCGGTATTCCGCTGTTTTTATGCCGGACATTGAGTATCACCTTCTATTGTTTCGGTCTGGCTGAATCAATCTTCTCCTTCATACCGCAATCCTGGTTTGGAAACTCGCCATATGCCATTCAGTTGTTAACCGCAGCGATCATCATCGCCATTACAATTGTTTCCGGTAAAAGCGCTGCCGTGGCTCTGAAACTGCAAATTCCCATTATGGCGGCTGTGGGTCTGTCGATTATTGCGCTGGTTATCGGTGTTCTGACCGGAGATTTGCATGCACCGGAATGGGTACCAACTTACCGGACGGCTCCAGCGGGTTTCTGGTATGTTTTTGCGGTGTTTTTTCCGGCTGTGACCGGTTTTACTGCCGGGATCGGCATGAGTGGTGATCTCAAGGATCCACGCCGGTCAATCCCCCGGGGTACAATGTTGGCGGTGGTTACCGGAACGGTTGTGTATCTGATCATTCCCGTTTTGCTTTCCATGACATCCCGAGTCAGTTTTGATGAACTGTCTCAGCCGAGTATTATCTGGCTTAAAATCGCTGTGCTGGGCGCCTGGCTTGTTTATCCCGGTCTCTGGGGCGCCATTTTATCTTCTGCCTTCGGGAGTGTCCTGGGGGGACCGCGGGTTCTACAGGCACTGGCCAGTGATGGGCTGGCGCCCGGATTTCTTGCCCGGTTGTCAAAAACAGGTCAGCCCGTAATCGCCACCACGGTCAGCGGAGTTATTGCGCTCATGGCCGTTGCCCTCGGCGGCCTCAATGCTATTGCACAGTTCGTCACCATCCTCTTCCTGACACTGTATGTCATTATAAATTTCAGTGCCGGTATAGAAAAACTCGTGGGTGATCCCTCCTACCGTCCCACCATCAAAGTACCCTGGTATATTTCTTTCCTGGGATCTTTCGGCGCCATCGCTCTGATGTTCCTGATCAATCCACTTGCATGTTTTGCCGCCCTGATTTTCGAAATCATGCTTTACATCTACCTCCGTCACCGATCCATGCAGAAGCAGTGGGGTGATGTCCGGGCAGGGCTATGGGTTGCCGTGGCACGGTTCGCACTTCTCAAGCTAAAATCCCATACCAGCGATCCCCGTAACTGGCGACCGCAAATTTTGTTGTTTGTCGGTGATGCTACCAAACGGATCGGTTTAGTCCGCCTGGCAAGCTGGTTCAATCAAAACCGCGGGCTGGTGACTGCCTGTCAGCTTGTGGTTGGTGATTTAGGTCAGGATACACTGGATCTGGAACACAAACGTCTGGAAATGGATCGCGCGCTGGACAGGGAAAATCTGATTGCCTTCAGCGAAGTAGATATTGTATCGGATTACGCAAATGGCGTAATCGACGTGATGCAGGCGAATGGTGTTGCCGGACTTCGGGCCAATACAATCATGTTCGGCTGGTCGAAAAAACGGGAACGTCTGGAATCCATGCTGCGGATTATGCGGTCGGTCTCCCGGTCCGGCAGAAGTACTGTTATTGCCCGGTTAAACTGGGCGCATGAACCCGGTCAGGAAAAGCGGATTGATATCTGGTGGGGGGGATTGCAGAATAATGGTGATCTGATGCTGCTCCTGGCATATCTCCTCAACCTGAACCCGGACTGGAATGACGCCATAATTACAGTGCGTTCTATTGTAGGAACTGAAGAAGAACGCGACAGTATGGTTGACAGTCTGAATGAACTCGTTCCCGCAACACGCATTAAAGCTGTCACGGAAGTTGTTGTAAAACCCCCCGATAAAACCGTCGCTGAGATTATGCACAGCTACAGCGGGAATTCAGATGTCGTTTTTCTTGGGTTGATGGAACCCAAACCCGGCGCTGAGGCTGAATATGCTCAACGGTTGATCGATTTGGCCGGCGGATTCAAAACGACTATTTTCGTTCGAAATTCCGGGGAGTTTGCCGGGCATCTTATTTAACTAATCTGTTTTTACTATATGCGGTACTGAAAAGTTTACTCAAACCCCCACTCAACTGAGTCCACTTCACCGATCAACGTATTGTTACCCGGGTCCAGGAACGCGGTCCAGAACCGGAGACCGCCGCCGGTACCGGCGTTCCCCGGCCAGGTGAATTCCAGGATCAGCTCGGATGCCACATCCCCGGGTGAAATGGTCCGTCGCTGTTTATCCACGGTTTCAGACCAGGACGGCCAGAACCAGTACATGCTGTAAACATCAAGGATCACGTAGTGGTCCACGGTCCGCATTGACCCGGGATTGCACCACTCACACCGAAGAATAAACGGGTCGCCTTCAGAAAAGGTTTCCTGATTGAGATCCAGGATTGGTTCCAGGGCATCGCAGACAGGCGTTGCCGTGGGTATATCTGTCGGTGTATCTGTCGGCCGGGGCGTTGGTGAAGCGGTTTCCGTTGGCACCGGGGATGGTGTTGTTGTGGGAATCGGCGTTTCCGTCCCGGTGGGCGTCGATGTGGGTGTCTGTGTCCAGGGGGATGTGGGAGATGGCGTGGGCGTATCCACCGGTGCATTGCTGGTGCAGTCCACATGGGGATTACTCCTGAAATCCCGCCATGCGATAAAGGCGCTGCCTGCGCTGTCTGCTGCAATATCGAACGTCATGGGCACATCCGCACCAACAGCACCGACCTCATCATTTACCATGACATTGGGACTCTCCCAGGTGACACCGTTATCATCGGACCGGGTATAGAAAATATTGACCACAGTATTACCGGGCTCATTCCAGACATATCCGGCATGAAGTGATCCCGAAGCATCCAGGAATATGTGGGGTTCGTAGTTGTTGCCGGGGTTGATCTCATCATTGATTTTAATATCCGTGGACCAACTCACACCCGCATCACTTGATTTATCCAGAAAAGCATCCAGATCAGAACCATTGCGCATATCACACCAGACAACGTAGACCGTGCCATCCGGTCCAACCATAAGCTCAGATTCTTCCGCCAGCGCATTATTCACATCATTCAACTGAACCGGTGTGGACCAGGTGTCACCATAATCATCGGATCCGGTGACAATAATACTGCGGTTTTCTGTTGCCCAGACCGCATAGAGCCGCATATTTACCGGATCGAATGCAACCGAGGGCTGATTCATCCCGGTTTCAGACGGAAACGCGTCATTAATGGCAATATCCACCGCGGGCCAGGTCACTCCCCCGTCATCGGACCGGATAAACCGGATCAGACCATCCGTACCCCACTCAAGCCAGACCACGAATACCATATCCAGATAGGAATCAGAATTGGGAAACATCCGGTACTCGGGATTCGGGGAATTATCATCAATGATGAATGCAGGATCAAATGTAAGGCCGCCGTCGGATGATTTCGTGAAATAGATGTTCAGCCCATTCCAACCGGCATTGTACTGAGAAAAAACCAGTTGAATATCATTGCCGGCAGATCGGGCAAAATCCGGGTACAGCAGATGCCGGGTCGTGCTGGTGTGCGCTACCACGGTATTCGGATTGGTCCAGCTCAGATTTGCATCCTGTGACTCCGCAAAGAGTATATTCTTACTGTAAGAAAAATCCTCGTATCCGCAGAACAGACATCGGAGCGTGCCGGAATCATCAATTACCAGATCCGGACTGTCATACTGATCATGGGTCCCGTCACCCATGGGTGTGGTCATGGTCCAGGGATCAATTTCCCGACCGGAAAATGTCCTGGAATTCAATGAACCGGACCGAATCAGAGCACCGCTTTCATTAAACACCGGTCCCGGCTGCATCAGGAAATCCGGGGCACTTCCGGCTGATACAATACTCACCAGGAAAAACAGTGTAATTAAAACATGGCTATTTTTCATGCTGACTCCCCTTGTGAAAAGCTCTACCAAATCCTGATTTACATGCAGACATTTGATATTATAAGCATATTTAGTCTGATAAATCGACCATTGAGTTTGTTGGCCCACGATGGTTTCTATTCCACGCAAAAGCCGCAAAGTTAAGATATCTGGTATATGCAATTAAAGTGTGTTCTCCCTCCTTGGCGAATCTTGGCGAATCTTGGCGATCTTGGCGTGAGGAAAAGTATACCGATTCAGTCAGTATTAATGAAAAATGGTATCGTTAAAAAGAGTTTTTCTTGATGAGGTTCAACTAATAACCTATAATCTTCAACAGGATGACATGTTTAACCAATAATTCTACCAATCCAACTCCACAAGATCCTGATCACAGCTTGAAAAAGATACGCAAAAATTTATTAAAAGTATTTGATGGGGTTCAATTAAGAGAACTTATAATTGCTCATCCGATAGTCATCGATGTCCTCTATCAGGATTGGAAGGATATACATCTGGAAGGGGAGTTTGGTGAGTGGGAACCGAAACCGAACAACGCCGGTATCGATACACTCAGTTTTGGACAACTTCAGGCTCGTCTTCTCAATCCAGCTATAGATAATGTTGATCTCAGCAGATTGATTGCCCTTCACCTCAGTACAATGATGTCGGAATGCCAGTCGCTATCCACTCTGAGATATTCGATTCTTAAAGAAATTTATCAATCAGGTTATGGACGGTTAGATTTAAAATTGACGGGGTTAATCTGTGTTGAAATGGCAGATGCATGTCTTGATTTCTCTCTGAAAAGTAAATCAGATTCTGCTGAAATAGCTCTTGGATACATTAAAGAGGGTCGGATTGTAATCGATTCTGAGCGACATCCGGATGTTGGGAAGAATCTGGATTTACAATATGGTAGAGCACTGCTTCAAAAAAACGGGATTGCTTGCAACAGAGCAGTCGAAGATGCGATATCAATTTTGAAACGATGTGTACGATATTTTTCTGAAACGACTTGTGATGATAAGAAAGTGATGACAGCAAGTTTGTATTTAGGCAACGCTTATCTATCTCGAATTAGTGGAAATCGTGAATCCAATCTGAAATTTGCACTGAATCATTACACGAAAGCGCTAAAACGATTTTCAGGTAGGCAAAATCTGTGTGCATGGGCGAAAATCCACATGAACATCGGAAGCATTTTCAGTCAAATTCAATCGGGTGAGAAGCGTCAGAATGTAGAAAAATCCATCAGACATTTCAGAAAGTCACTATCAGTTTTTGATCTGAATTGTGAACCACAGGATTGGATAGCTTCCCGAATGAACATCGGGAATGCATTTTTAACCAGAATTGCAGGACAAAGAATTACAAATGTTGAGAGAGCCATCACATATTTCCGGATCAGTTTGAAATTCAGTTCAACTAAAACCAACACCTTGGATCGTGGGAAAATTCTGATCAATTTAGGAATGGCCTATTTTGAACGTTCCCGTGGCGATATCAGTAAAAACCTTGAGCAGGCAAAACGGCACTATGAAGAAGCTTCAAAGGTATTCGACGTTAATAATTCGCCTTATGGATGGGCTCTCACAAATATGAATCTCGGTTTGATTCTCTGGAAACGCAAGAAAGGTGATCGCGGAAAAAATTTAGAAAATTCCATTCGTTGTTTCCAAAACGCGCTCCAATTCTGGAGGCAGGAATCACAACCTCAGGAATGGGCAAGAACGCAAATGAATCTTGGGATTGTTTATTCTGATCGTATCATTGGAAATAAAGAGAATAATCTCGAGATGGCACTTGAAGCGCATAGAAATTCTTTAAAAGTCTATAGCCGGAATGATACGCCAATCTTATGGGCTAAAGCACGGATTAATCTTGGAAACACGTATATCATTCGATTAGCTGGTGCACGAGCAGCCAATATAGAGCGGGCAATTTGTCATTACAGGAAGGCATTGGACATCTGGTCCCAGGCGAAGACACCCTATGAATGGGCGCGTGGGCAATATAACCTCGGTTACGCGTATACGGTCAGACGAAAAGGGGGCAGCAAGTCAGACATAATTCGCTCTATGGAAAATTTTAATGCAGCATTAATGGTGTGGATTAAAGACGCATTTCCATTTGAATGGGCAAGGACTCATTATCAATTGGGAAAATCAATCATCTTGACAAATGATAATGGAAACAGGTCGCAGTTACTCGGGGCCATCAATCATCTTAACGAGGCGTTATCTGTAATCAACGAAAATTCGCTTCCCAGTGATGCCAGGGGGATTTTGAATACTCTGGCTGATGTTTTCGTCCGGCTTGGAGAAGTTCCCAAAGCCCTGGATGTATATCATCGTGCTGTTCGTGCCGATCAAGTTGTCTATCAACAGAATTTTCTGGTCCATTCCAAATCCAGTCAGATTGAGAAAAGAGCCTCGCTGTATTTTGATATCTCATGGTGCCTGGCCAAATTGGGTGAGACAGAACAGTCGCTGGTATGGCTGGAAAAAGGTAAAACCATCGCATTGACGGAACTAATGACACGTGATTTGCTAAATTATCGCAGAATTAAACATCCTCAGCAAAATCGGTACAAAAAACTGACCAATCGATTGAAGCACCTCGAAAGTGAGCAGAGGAATCCTAAACGGCAATACCAAGATATAATGGAAGACACACAAAAAGTCCGTTCCGAACTTGATACTCTTGCCGCAGAAATAAAAAACACACTCCCTGATGCCTTTAATTCCAAATTCCATTCGGATGATCTTAAAGATGTGCTTACAGATCAAAATACAGCGGTTCTGATCTTTAACTTTTCCAACCATGGGACAATCGTCTATCTTGCTTTTAAAACCGGGCAGGAAATCTCCATTGAAAGCCTGTTTATCGATTGTTTGACTACAGGAAAATTCACAAAAAAGATTGATTTATGGATACGTCAATATTTCAGGTTTTCAAAGACCAGGAAGGGTTCACCAAGCTCATGGAGTAGATATATCACACGTTTTCTAAATGAATTATCAGAGTCATTCATGGAGCCGATTGGTTGTAAACTCAAAGAAAAAAATATTTCAAAAATTATTCTTGTTCCTCATCGATCCGCACACATATTACCACTAGGATTGCTAACTTTTAAAAAGGGACGGCGGCGAGTCACACTTTCAGACGAATTTGAAATCAGTTTTGCACCTGATCTTTCAATTCTTAAACAACGGAATTTCAGTGAATTTAATCAGGTGGATCCATGTTTTGTCGGATTTTCAAATTCAACTCTCGATCTCAGATGGGCGGATGAAGAAGTGTTTCGGATTTGTAAAATTTTCGGAAAAAAAGCTATCAAATTTACGGGATGGCAGGTGACATATCGGAATTTGATAAAAAATCTTTCCAAAGCTGATTTTCTTCACTTTGCCATTCATGCGAGATTTGATGCAGATAGACCGTATCGTTCTTCACTGACATTGACATACAAATCCGGTTTAGAGTTACCTGAACAAATCAAACCCCAAACTCAACGGCTGGTTTTGCATGAATTGAAAACGCATCAGTTGACGCTTTCAGAGATATTTACTCATCTAAAATTCGATAACAGCCCGGTGGTGGTTCTTTCGGGATGTGCGTCCGGGATGATTTCATATCAAGGTAAATCAGATGAATTTATCGGTCTGCCCGCGGGATTTTTCTTCGCAGGTGCCCGTTGTGTTATCTGTAGTCTTTGGGAAGTTGATGATGAATCCACGTGTCGATTAATGGAGATTTTCTACCGAAAAATTGTGGTTGATGGGCAGAGAATTCCAGAAGCACTGAAATCCGCACAGTACGAGCTTCGGCAGGAAAAGCAATTCCGCGATCCCTATTATTGGGCAGGGTTTCAGGTGATTGGAGGGAAATTTTAGGTTTCCAATGTATTTCAGCTTACAATTAAGATGTTCCAGGTGCTGGGATGAACAACTACACCAAAGTATTCATCCGGTAGAGTAAAACGGACAGAACAATCCTGATCATTTTCAATAAGATAATCGGAAATATTCAAGCTCTGCTTGATCAGATGATTCAGGTGTGGGAGTTTTAGATGTTCCGACTCAATTTTATTCTGGAGCATTTCTTCTATTTTTTCCAGGTCTTTAACCGAGACCGTCTGGTGATATGGCTCACCGATGAAAGATGTAATCGACTCCGGTAATGCCGTAATCATCAGTAACTCATGCCCGGACAGTTTTTCTTGAAATCCGCGTATTTCGAGTTGAGTTGTCCGGTGTGATGAGTCCGGGTATAGTCCGGTAACCATGAGTTTATTTTTTGACAATTTCTCACACGGGGACAGGTTAACCTCAAATAGTGTCAAGTGATTCTCAATTGCTGTCGATCCGCGTTGTCCTGTGCACCCGATTAATTGTAAACCCGTTGGCACTGATCCCAATGATGTCCCAACAGATAATTTAACCGTCTCATACTGCAAAAATCGTTTCAGCCTTTTCTCAATTTTCCGCAGAGCGGGATATTCGGTTTGCATGTGATCCTCAGAATACGGATCGGCTGATATTTTGTTCATGACAATGTCTTCTGATTGATTCAGGTGACTTGCAAGGGTGAGGCCTTTATATAATGGATGTTCTTTTATCATGATTGTCGCTCCTCTGAGAAATTACGCCTTATCATTTGATATCCACGGGTGATGTACCCTCTTACTGAATTCAACGACAGGTTTTGCTCCTTACTGATCTCCTTATAGCTGTGACCCTTGATGAAATCCCAGAAACAGATGTAATGCTTCTTACTAAACCGCGATTTGGTGAATTCCAGTATGCGTAATGCCAGATCCCGGTTTTCCATGTTGTCGAATAAATGTTGCACATCCAATGTGTTTCTGAAAATGATAAAATCAATAAATGATTCGAAATCAACTTCAGAAATATCCTGATTTCCATATAGATCGGACAGAAGTATTTCTTTTTTTCGAGAATTCTTCCTTAACATGTCCAGACAAATTCTTTTGTCGATTTTGAGTATATAATTCGAGACAGTGCTTCCGGGCCGATTTTCGTACTGATCCGCTTTTCGCCAGATGCGATAAAATTTCTCCTGGATTGCCTCTTCTGTGTCAGCCGCATTCTGAAGGATCATGTAATCAAACCTATACGCAATATTCTTGTATCGTCTGAATAGTTCAAGGAGTGCATCTCCATCCTTTGCAGCGATACGGGTCATTAACTCATTATCAGTCAATGGATGCATTATTTACCCTTTGACCATTCAGGCAACTCATCCACACAGCTTCCATAACCAAGAACGGCATTGAGAATAGCGGCTGCATCGGCAACAGTGACTATTCCATTGCCATTACAATCCGCTGCACAATTTTGAAGGTTGGTGGGAACGATAAAGTTGAGTCCAATAATAAACGCCAGTTGGGCATCGTACGCTGACAGGGTGCCATTCCCGTCTGAATCCCCGGTATGAAAACAGGACAAACCTGTGGGATAATGGAATCCCAAATCCACAATGTTTTGATCAATTACGCCATCTGTTCGGGTTGTATATGAATCCAGGCAGACAAATTCGTCAATTTCCAGCACACAGATATTCTGCGAATAATCACTACCGGCATCCAGGCAGGGACTGTCCAATAACTGTCCGGAATCGATTTGACTCAGATAATATGTTCGGAGTGGATCGGTAATAAATAAGGGATCTTCGTAAATATCGTTGGGACCGGGAACCGCCGCGCCACCGTAGTCATCATAATTGTCCCAGAATAGATTATGGTTCATGTTCGACTCTAGACCCCAGATACTGACAAAAATACCCTCACCCAGGACACAGTTCGTGATGATATTATTCATGATTATAGGTTCGGTATGGCTAGCGCAGAGGATTCCACCGCCGGAACCGTATGTTGCGTAATTACCATTCAGAGTATTGTTCATGATGATTGCATCGGCATACCCATCCAGGGCAATGGCGCCGCCACCAACATCGTTGTTCCCCGGTTCTGAAACCACCGCGTTGTTTACAAACAAATTATTGACGATGATTGCGAGTGAATTGTTCTGAATATCGTAACCGGAAATTCCCCCACCCTTCCCGCCATCTCCGGAAATACCACCGATATTGCCGGCGATAAAATTATTCTCAATGCGAGGTGATGAACCACAGGAAAAGCCGATACCGGCTCCACCATATTCGGCAGTATTATTTACGATTATATTGTTGATTATTGTTGGAGAAGCATTCTGGATCTGAACAGCGCCACCATCACCCCAGCTATTTTTTATTGTGATACCACTTAGAACTGAATTCTCACTATCAATGTTGCGCAGCCGGATACCCCAGTGAGAGTCCGTTTCCGATCCCTGACAGTTGATCACACAGGATTCCGGACCGTTCTGCGATGTGATGATAATTGCTTTTCCCTCAAGAACCAGGTCCCGGTTGCCGTTTCCCAAGTATGTTCCGTCCGAAATCATCACGGTATCACTATCAATGGACGCATTGATGGCTCCCTGGATGGTCAGATAATCCTGAGGAACCCATATAACTAAACCCGGGCTGTGAGGTGTGGGTGTAATGGTGGGTGTATTCGTGGGTGTCCATGTGATGGTTGGTGTCTGGGTAGGGGTTGGGGTAGTTGCGGGTGTCTGGGTAGGGGTTACCGTCGGCAGACCGGAATAACCATAATGGAAACCCATATCAACCAGGTTGCTGTCGTAAACTGAATCTGATCGTGTGGTCAGTTCATCCATGCATACAGGACCGTCCGAGCCGTCGAAACAGATATTTTCAGCAAGGTCATTGCCCGCATCCAGACACGGACTATCTTCATTTTGTCCGGCATCGATTTGACTCAAGTAATACAGTCCCAGAGGACCTGAAACGAAAATGGGATCTGCATCGATATTGCCCGGTCCGACATACCCTCCCTGGATATTCGAATAAGAGACAACTGGGGTTGATGAAGACACAAGAATGTTTTCGTGTGAATTGAACCAGATAATACTGTTTTCGATGACCGGATCGGAATTATCCAGATTAATGCCTCCAGAGTCGTGCCCTGAAGTGTTTTCGATAATCGAGCAATTCTGAATCGCACCCGTGGTACCATCTCGGAAATACACTCCGGCACCGCTGGCGCCTGAGATATTCTGATACACCACCGTATTTTTCAATGCGACCGAAGAAGCATTCACTGTGATTCCACCACCCCGGCCACTCGAATTGTGGTGAATCCGGCTGTCTGAAACGGTGAGAGCCGAATCCCTACTGTAGATACCCCCACCCCCGACATGATCGTGGTTGTTCGTGTTATCCTTTATGGAACAGTTATAGATTCGTATCTCGCTGCTGTTTTTCCCGGCAAGTCCACCTCCACCTATTTGAGAGGTATTGTCACTGATCGTACACGATGTCAATGTCGCGCTTGATCTATCTATGAATACAGCACCACCGTCCTGTGCGGTGTTGCCGGAGATAACGCAATCCGTCATTGATATTGCTGATCCGTTCAATCCAGTGAACGCCCCACCGGGATAAACCGAATTTCCTCCGGTCATGGTCAGATTATTAAAGGTTAAATCTGTATCCGCATAACCGAAGAAATGCATTGTTTCACTCTGCGCATCCAGGATTGTGGATACAGCGTCTACACCTTGAATCTGAATCCAGTCCAATGCCGGCAGTGGAAAGATTTCACCGGTTGTGTCCGGTGAGAATAAACCTGCATTGAGATAGATGGAAATGGGATTTGTTTCGGCTGCACCAACACGGCTCAAGGCATAGTCGAGGGTCAAAAAGGAGGTCGCCCATGATAATCCGTCGTTGGCATTATTGCCACCGGTTGAGACATAAATATCCTGGGTGATGGGAGACTGATCCGATGTGCAACCAGTCAGGTCAAAGGCTTCCTGGGGAGTGACATAATAGTCGGAAGTATGGATACCGCTGAAGGAATTGTACCGTGCGTTGATAGTAGACACGCTTGATTCCGAAGCGATGTCCATACCTCCCGGGGCACGGTTTTGATCGAAGGAGTTCGAATTCCCGGCTGATCCGTCGATGATCGGAACCGACGAGATATCGGTATAAATTCCACCGCCAAGTAAATCTGCATAATTTCCGTTGAAGTCACTGCCGGTAATGACTGGATTTGAGCTGTTAATGCAGAGGATTCCACCACCTGCTACGGCACGATTTCCCTCAATGGTGCAATTCGAGATTACAGGTGAAGAACCGTCACAGAATATAGCACCGCCACCGCCACGGATCGAATCAACTGAACCGCAAATATTATTGACGATTGAACATTTGTCGATGACCGGTGCGGATCCGTTGATACAGGCGATCCCCGCACCACCGTCCGCAAATCCTAAATATGGAGAGTTTACGATTGCTGTATTGTCTGAGATGACGCACGTTGAAATCAGTGGCGAGGCGTTGTCACATACAATCCCTCCGCCATCGCCGTCAGATGAAATATTGCCGGATACAAGACAATCTGTAATTTCTGCAGTATCCGTATCTTTGAACACCAAACCTCCGCCGGATGTTTCTTCAAAAGGGAGATGAAGAGTCGTGTTTCCGCTGATGATACAGTCAACCAGGGTGATGTTGCTGTTATAACACCAGACTCCCCCAGCATTATACCATCCTGAATTGCTTGAGATCAGGCAATCGATGATACTGCCGGCTGACGAATCAGTAATGAATAGACCCCCGCCGATCGCCGCCCAGTTACCCGTGATTGTGCACCCGGTGATGACAGGAATTGAGTCGCCAATGCATCGAATTCCGGAATCATGCCCCCCGGTGACCGTTAAGTTTCTTATCTCAAACATCTGATCCGAAACTGCCAGGATACATCCACGGATCCCTTCGGCGTTTATGATCGTTGATGTTTGGTCCACTCCTGAGAGAGCCACTCGGGGCATCATGGGTAATGGGAATATTTCACCCGTAACGGAATAAGAGTATTCACCAACCGCCAGGTGGATCGTCACTGGATTCAATGCGGTTGCGAAGACCTGGCTGTATGCGTGGTGAATGGTTTGAAATGCCGTGGCCCAGCTCAATCCATCATTGTTGTTGTCTCCTAAAGGTGAAACATACACATCTTCAGTAATGGGAACGGTTTCAGAGATGCAGCCAGTCAAGTCGAACTTGTCCTGAGGGGCGATATAATAGTCGGAGTAATGAATACCGGCAAATGTATTATGAGATGCTGTTATCGAAGTGGCGGTGGACATGTTCCCACTAATGTCAGCACCGGAAGCGGCATAGTTTCCGATGAAGTAATTCCCTGCTCCGGGAGATCCGCCAATGATGGATGATGCCCCATCAGAAAAGGCAATACCCCCGCCATATAAATATGCAGAATTGCCGCTGAACGTGCTGTTTGTGATGGTGGGATTGCTTGAATCCCGACACATGATACCTCCACCACTTGATTCCGCAGTATTGTTATTGAATTGACATCCATCAATGAGAGGCGATGAAGAATCCCTCAATTGAATGGCGCCGCCAATGTCTTCTGCATGATTTGCGGTAAATATACAATTCAGGATTGTCCCCTCCTGATCACTATGAACGGCGATCGCAGCTCCTTCACTGGCTACATTGCCTTCGAAAACTGAATTAACCACTGTGAAATTCCCACTCGCCGCAATCCAAATTTTTAACGCCGAATCAGAAATGTTACCTCTGAAAATACAATCCGTAATCACCAGGTTGACATCCGCACACACGACTGCACTACTGCCATACATATCCCCCGCGTGATTTTCAATTACGCAGTCTGATAGTGTCAGTGAGCCCTCTTCACAGAAGACAGCACCACCGGGACCGTACCCGGATGTAAAGCCGTTGCGAATAGTCAGTCCCTGGATTGATACAATGCCGGGTTCAGGATAAAAATGGATTTGGAAACCATGATGGAAATCTTCTTCGGTTCCCTGTAAATCGAGGATACAGCCGGCTGATCCGTTAACCGACATGATCGAGATCGTTTTCCCTTGAATTGTGATATCCCTGTTTCCATAACCGGTATAAGTTCCGTCAGCTATCAGAACGGTATCTCCGTCCACGGCAGAGTATATCCCCGCTTGAATATTCGGCTCGTCAGCCGGCACATGGATAATCGCAGCATATGAAATTAATACAGGGAAACAAAAGAACACGAAAATTAATACCAAACTCTTTCTCATCTCATGATCCTCCCGGCGTCAGATCGATGTGACACCTCTTAGTAACATAACAGAAAACAATGTTCGTGGTCAGGTTACTCGATTATCAATTTATCAGTGTAGAAATACGCAACCAACCAGAAGTACAACGAGTCGAAGACGGAAGATTGCATTTTTAAAATGTATTCAGTGAGTGCTCGACATTCATAGTTTGAGAAAAACATATGTCTCATTCGTGCCCGCATGCGTGCCCGTGCCTGTGCCCGAACAGGAGTATCAACCTTTCGTGATATAATTAAAGGTCTCTTTTCCCTAAACCAAAAGTGAGATGAATTGGTCTTCATTATAAATACCGCCGCCGGCTCCACCGTCTTCTGAGTAACAGATGTTTCGCAGAATAGCACTGCTGCTGATAGACGATTGACCCCCACCGTTTAAATAAATGCCACCACCGAGAACCTCATCACTATCGTTGTAAGACGTGTTGTCACTGACCGTGCAATCCGACATCACCAGACTCCCATACGCACAGTAAACACTGGCTCCGCCATAGTCCGATAAACACTCCGATATGATGCAATTGGTCACCGTCATCGCACCATGATACAGAAGAACACCACCATCACCACCGTACCAATGCAACACAGTGATACCACGAATCTCTGAAGCAATTGTTTCATCGGTGTGAAGATAAAACCCATGCCCGATTAACTCGCAGTCGATTAAGCAGAGAGACGGATCATCGCTGATGGATCTTACCGTTAAATCCTTACCGCCAAAATCAAGTTCTATGTTTCCAGTTCCGGTAAACGTCCCATCCGTTAACCAGACGGTTTCCCCGGCTGCAATAGCGAGGATTCCCGCCTGAATCGTCGGAAAATCACCCGATCCATCCGGCGCAATGGTCACATCGGAAAACACCGGTACTGCCGTAAAAAGCGCTAAGAAAACAATGGCAAACAACCCAAAGCTGGTTTTCATCATCATTCCAACCTTTCAAGCATAATTTATTTTGGCTGCAAATTATTTATCCGTCCCTGAATTCACTATGCACTAAAGGTTTAGTAAAATCATCAAGATTCCGCCATGCACGAAACTGCTCCGAAAACTTGACCTGTATTGCAGAGGCCATAGGAGCGAACGACATGACCAATAAAACCATTGCGATCCGGAATCATTCATTTACCATTGTCCCGACACCCACGCTTGAATTCTCAGGCTCTTTCAGCTCGATCCTTCGAACCCATGCCGCCATCCTGCTCATTGTTCTGGCCGTCGGTTTACTGGACCTGGCCATTTTCACGGCGAATCCCGGAGTGAAGAATGATGATGCATATATCTTTTTCCGGTATGCCCGGAATTATGTAGAAACCGGTGAGTTAACCTTCAACCCCGGTGAGAAGAGTGTCGGTTACACCAGCCTGGCCTGGATGATGGTTCTGGCAGGTACCGCAAAGACTGCCGGTCTGGATCCCGTGACGTCTGCGAAGGCCTGGGCGCTGATTTTTCATCTCGGTTCCATCCTGTTCCTGTACCGGCTGGCCCGATACGTGACGCGAAAGCAAATCTCAGCGGTCCTGGTCTGTCTGCTGTATGCCATGGACAGTTACATCGTTGCCAACGCTCTCTCCGGCATGGAAACCGCCATGGGTCTCTGTTTTTATCTGGCAGCCATGGGATGCCTGATCATAAGGGATGGTCAATCCCGGTTCCTCACGGGAATGCTTTTACTGGTGGCGGTTCTGACCCGACCGGAATACATTGTTCTTGTGGCCGCATTTATTGTGTCTGATATTTTAGGAGGGTTAACCCGCCGCACCTTTCAAATTAAAACAACCATGATGAACTGCTTGCGGATTTTTATGATACCCGCAGCAGGCGCCCTGATCTATGCTGTCTACCTGAAACTCACCATGGGATTCCTGACGCCGAGCACCTATGTGGGAAAGCTATTGAGCGCCCATCCGGATTTCTATACCGGCGGTTTTTTTCATCGTATGGATATCGGCTTCAAATCCCTTGGCGTGCTTTTGAGGAACATACTTTTCAGAGGTGAAATGCGGCATATCGGCGTGATGATTCTTCTGGGATCAGCCGTCTGGTTTATACCGGTTCTATTGGATTTTCAGAAACGCCGGACCAATGTGATGGTTTTCCCGTTTCTGGCAGTTGTATTCCATTTCATACTGTACTTTTTTATCTATCCCACCGGTGTCTGGCGATACCATCTTCACGTGATTCCCCTGATCTATCTGGCTCTGGTGTACGGGACACAGCGAACCTGGCAGATGTTCCAGGAATTCCGGCCCGGTCCCGGGGTATCCGGTAACATCAGATTTGCCCGGTGGGTGATGATCGCATCCCTGATCTGTCTGCTCGCTGTCTCCAGCAGGGAAATTTCCGGAAAATTCCAACTTCTGCCCGGATCGGGAGCCGGGGATCCGGTCTGTCCCATGGCGTTCTGGATGAATGAATCCCTGCCGGCTGACAGCGTTGTGGCCATGGACATGATCGGGAAGGTGGGCTATTACCTGGATCGACCGGTTTTCGATCTTGGCGGACTCATCGATCCCGTTATGTGGCCGTGTCTATCCGAAAAAAACGACTATGAACGTCTGTTCAAAACATTGGCATCAAAAGGCGTCACCCATTTCCTCACCTGTGACGGGCATATCCTATGGAACTTCCTGCCGGCTAAAACGGATAATTTGAGGTTGGTAAAGAAAATGCCGGTCTCCAAGGGGAAAGCGAAAATGTTTCGATGCTTTGAAATCGATTATTCGGTTCCGCTGCCGAAAGAGAAGAGTTGTAAAAGTGGTTCCCACCGAATGCCGGCGTTGGAAGTTGTTAGCCTGTAATACCTTCAGATTCCATGACGTGCCAGGATAAGCAGGGCGGGGTTTCATTCCTGCCGGGATCCATTCCATTGGAAAAACCAACCGTTCCCGTGTAAATTAGTACCAGCTCGGAAATCAAGACCGGATTCCACTCACGGAATTCATCGAAAGGTATTTGATATGAAGAAACCAGCCCTCTATTTAGTCATCTTGGTAACATGTGTTTTCAGCGCCTGCCGGCCTTCCGGTGGGGATGAAACTGTTTTTACCGGCGAAAACCTGGTTCAGAACCCGTCTTTTGAGACGGGAGAAGACGCTCCGGGGAACTGGGAAAAACTCACGTTCAGGAACAGTCCGGAACCGGAGTATTCCTGGGATTTTGATCCGCAGCGCCACGGGAAGGTTGCCGGACTGGAATTCACTCAGACCGGAGCAGCGGGGTTGCGCCAGGAACTCCACCTGGAACCCGACGGCCAATACCACCTGACGGCTCAAGTGCGGACCGGCAATATCGAGGGCCGGGGCCAGGGCGCATCAGTATTTTTTCCGGGATATCGCTGGATGCAACCGCCATCCCTGAAAAAGGCGGATGAATGGACCACTCTGGAGGCGGATATCGTCAATGCCGGGTTCACGAAACTGGATATCATGTGTGCCATGGGTCTTAACGGTGGCAACACCGGTTATGTACGGTTTGATGATCTGAGTCTTCGCAAGATGGTGGATCCCGCACAGGATCCACGGAAGACCCGGGAGCTGGATTTTGGTGCCTTCAAGTTGCGGATTAATCGTGACCGGGGAACCATCACGTCCCTTCGCCCCGGCGCTGCATATCCCGATGCGCCTGAATTTCTCGGCTCCTATCCCACCCTGCCGTATCTTAATGAAGCCAAAGATCATTTTCTGGGGGATATCGCTATGGATGTCCGGGTGGCCGGCGCCTGGAAAACCGTGACTACGGCTGATACGGGAATTACACGGGATATTTCAATAAACAAAAGTTCACTTGAAATTACATCTACGTTTCCGGAAATGCCTGAAGCACCGGAAGTGACTACCACCTGGCAGCGGGACGGGGATGGAATGATCTGGTCCATTGAACTCAGCAATACCAGTACAGCACCCCTGACCATCGGCACCCTGGAGTTTCCCCTGCCCTGGAACGACAACTACTGCCTGTTTGATCCCCACGATAAAGCCAGCCAGAAACTCCTTTATACACGGCGCGTGGCGGAGCATAAACATATCGGCGGCCTGGCCTCGTATGTCCTGGCCTGTCCCATGGACGGCACTCCCCCCATGCTTGTTGTGAGTCCCGGAGACCGGCAGAGCCCCTTTGAGTTCACATATCATGCCGTGGATTCCATCCGGAACCAGCGCCGGGACCCCAACCGCTGGATTCACGGCGCATGGCCCGGTCTTACACGGATCTGTTTTCATTCCGCCGGGGTTATTGAAAAACAGGACTGGACGCCATGGCTGGCTGATCATGGCCGGAACTCACATACGAAGTTGACCATCACACCCGGGGAATCCCGGAAATATACCGTCCGGTTTCAATGGATCGACACACGGAAATCCCTGCCGGCACAATTGGGGGAGACCGGTCTGCTGGGCGTGCGGTTGATCCCCGGACCGGCGGCTCCCGCCGGTCAACCGGTGACTGCCATTGTCACCGGTGCAAAACCACCCCTGACCGTGGAAGGAGCGGATCACTGGGAAGAAAGGGTGTTACCGTCCGGAGTGGCGGCCGTCACGTTCACGGTAAATAAGGAAGGGAAACTCCCCATCACCCTCACCGACAGCACAGGAGCAGAAGCCGTTGTGTACTTCGCGTCCCTGGCGCCGGTGGATGAACTCATGGTCCGACGATCACAATTCATACTGAATAAACAGGTGCAGCGGGTGGAAGACACGCTGCTGACCGGCGCTATTCTATGTTATGACAACCGTCAGAAAAATGTGCTGGCCGTCACCGATGATATGTGGGGTTCCGGCGGGTATGAGGGCGGCGTCACCGATGCCCAGTTCATGGCCATGAAAAACCGGGATATACCGGATCGGGATGAAATCGCATATCTGGAAACGTATATTCATGATTGGCTCATCGGCGGTATTCAGGATCCCACTCATTACGGTGTGGCATGGATGGTGGCGGCTCCCGGACGGATTGAGCGGGGATACAATTATATCCATGTGCTGAACCTCTATGACGCCATGATCCGGACAGCCGCCACGTGGCCCTCACTGTTTACTCACGATGCCGGACATTACCTGGATCTATGGTGGAATACATTTGCCGCATTCAACAAACAGCAGGTGCGATTCCGGGATCTGGGACTTATGGGCCGGGGGAACATGACGTTTATGCCGGAGTTGTTCCGGCGGTACGGTCAGGAGGACCGGGCGGTGCAGATTGAGCAGGAAATCCGGCAATGGGCGGAATACTGGGCTAAAGATCCCGCATATCCCTATGGTTCGGAGTTATTTTTTGATAATACCGGGTATGAAACCGTGGTATTGTACTGTGATTACGTCGGGAAAAAGGCGCTGGCGAAACAGACCGTGGAAGTTACCCTTGCCGGTCGTGGCCGTGCACCGTCGTGGTTCTGGAATGATTCCGACCAAAGATGGTGGGATGCGGTTCGGACCGCACCGCAATACTACAGCTTCACGGATTTCGGGGAAAACTGCCATCACTATATGACGGGTCTAAACGGATACATGCTGCTGGAAGCCTACGATGCCGGGTATTTGAGGGATGAACCCATGCCTCCGGGTTTATCCGGGATTTTCACAAGCTGGACACGGGTGGATCCCGACGGGTTTGCCGGGATGTGCTATTGCCCGGATCCATCCAGCGACAATTACGGTCTGAACCAGTTCACCGGTGATGTGGGACTGGGGCTGTGGGGTAACCTCATGGCAGCACGATGTGTGGTGGTCACCGATCCCCTGGCGGGACTGACGGCACACGGTGGAACCCTGATAGATACCGAAAAGCCGGGTATCACCGTCAATCCATATCCCGGTATGGATCACCGGATCCGACTGCCGGAACACAACCTGGAAGTGGATCTTACCGGACCGGCCATTACGGAATTTCACCGGGACGGAACAACCGGTGAATTGACGATTCAGATGACAAATCGGGCGGAATATCCATGTGCGGGCCGACTGGTTATCACCGGTCTCGCACCGGGACAATATATCCTGAAAAAAGGTGACGACCCGGAAGTTCCCATGACGGTATCAAACGATCCATGGGTGCAGACACGGGCTTTTGCTGCCGGGGAATCGCTGGGTGTAGTTGTGGCCGAAGAGGTTTCTGTGAAATGAAAATAACCGGCTATTGATATGAGCAAGATTTATCCCGATTCCCATGTGGAGATTTCCGGTTTACTGGCCCGGTATTACGATTCGGTCATGAATGTCTTATCCGGCGGCAGTTACGGCAGACTGATTGCCTCCGCGGTAAAGACCATGGATATTCAACCCGGCGACCACATTCTGGATATGGGATGCGGTACCGGACGGAACGCCTGTCTCATGCAGAAATATCTGGGAACAACCGGTCATATCCTGGGTGTGGATATCTCTGAGGAAATGGGGCGTCAGTTCCGGCAGAAATGCAGCGGGTTCAATAACATGACCTTTGCCATCCGGCGCGTGGATATACCCTGTGCCTTTGAAACGCCCTTCGATAAAGTATTCATGAGTTTTGTTTTGCACGGATTTCCCCATGATGTGAGACAGATCGTTTTACAAAACATTTACGATAGTCTCAAACCCGGCGGCGTCTTCTGCCTGTTTGATTACAATGAATTCACCCTTGCCGGTATCCCCTCAATCCATCGTTGGGTTTTCAAAACCATTGAATGCAAATATGCATACGATTTCGTTGAACACGACTGGAAAAATATTCTGTCTGAATTCGGGTTTGAGGCGTACCGGGAAAAAGTCTGGTTCAGGCGGTACATCCGGTTGCTTAAAGCAGTGAAACCAAGTTGAGATTGGCATGCCTGTGAGCGGTGATGGTTGTTGGTAGCGCAGGCTTTCCAGCCTGCGGTCTAACCATCGTAGATAGATCCTATGCGAAAAGGTATCTTTGGAATTCGCCTCCTTCCAAATCACCGGTGGGGAGATGTGCCGCAAGCGACACATGTACCGGCGCCACCCTCTTTCCCCTATTTTTTAAAAAAAATAGGAAGGGTGGCGCCTGCCTCCGTGCAGGCGAAAAAAGTAAAATATAGGCAAAAAGCCAATTTCAATACGTACAATTCACATAGGGAATAGACTATTATGTCTTTCTATTCAAGTCTTTACCCTTTTCGGATAGATCCTAACTTAAAAGGGCGGTGAGGATTACTCACCGCCCTGATCATAAACGTTGAAGTGAAACAACGGGATCTATTTTGCTTCTGTATGAGTGGCTCGCATGGTTCTTGCCAGCTCCTTGATTTCCCCAAGATCCTTGGTCATTTCGTTCCAGCCATACCAGTAGGAATAGTCCGGATTGACATGGAAGAATCCCTGGTATGCCCGCATCCGATGTTTCATGTACATTTCAACAAGAACCTGATCAATATAGGAGAGTTTATCCAGATCTTTGTCCCAGGCTTCGCCGTTGGTGTGCATGAACGTCAGCAGGAAGGGGTAGTTGGCCGGATAATTCGCCGGTTTTTTGATGAGTCCGTCCGTATAGAGAGCCGCAACCGTTGTGATGGCTTCCGCCATCAACCGATCCGCTTTCATCATGATTGAATCACCCATATCAAGTTGTTCTTTTGCGTAACTGGGTGAATGGCACTGGGAACAGACCTTGAGCATTTTATCCCGCTCAACCTGCCAGGATTCCTGGTCCAGTTTGGCCATCCGCACGGCTTTCACAGCATCCAGAATCGCTGTAGGTTCACCGGTTACTGGGTCTAAAACACCCAGAGCTTTCAGAATGGTCACCCGGTCAGCAGCAGCCTGTGGGTCGTCTGGAAGCGGAAGCCGGACACCCAGGAATCCCCAGGCGGTTTCATTGGTATGTGAGCCATCAACCATATGACAGGTCTGGCACGTGGGCGCCGCGGCGCCATCCGGCAGATCACCACTCTGTTTGGCAAACCAGCGCATGCCGTGTTTGGAACTTGACCACATCTCCCACTGAGGATGATCATAACCCATGTGGCACTGCTGACAGGCGTGAGGGTTCTGTGCTTCCTTCTTGGAAAACGCGTGGCGGGTATGGCATTCGTCACATGAATTGGTCTGATACCGGTACCCCTTGGCCAACTGATCTTTTTTCTGTTCTTCTGTTTTGATGCCCATGTTGTGGCATCCGCCGCATCCACGGCCGCCTTCAATCAATTCATCCGGCGCCGAATGGGTCGCAGGAATTGCGTTCAGGCTGGTCCATCCGAAATTGTGTTTGCCGTGTGAAAACTGATTGAATTGCTCTTCATGGCATTCAGCACATACTTTTTCATCGGGCATTTGCGCATTTTTAAAATCTTCCGCTGTTTTATGTGCTTCACCGTGACATTCAGCACAACCAACACCCTCACCGGCATGGGCGCTGACTTTCCAGTCCTGAACCTGACCCGGTGAGATCTTAATGTGGCAATCCACACAGGCATCCTCGGCAATTCCGATGCCCGCTACCAGTGTGAGCATCATTGCCATTCCCATCAGTAAAATTAAGTTCCTCATACCATCCTCCTTAAATGAATTTCCCTGAAATCAGGGTCCCTAAAATAGTGATATTTCCCCAAAAATAACGTCTCATGCAAATCATCATTTTCAACAGTCACGAACCGCACATTACTTTACATAAGCCAATCCCGAATCGCAACAAAAATTATCAACATGGTTTCATTAATGGCTGGTGAATAATTACATCAGTGAGAACCGATAGTTTAACTCCATCCGGAAAAAGTAGGCGGCATCATCGCCGGCGTAGTAATCCCCGGGGAGGTGATATTCATACAGCACATGCCCGGTAAGACCTGTCAGGATATTGATATCGGCCCGGCCGGATCAGAAAAATTAATGTTTAGATGTAAACCGTTTGGGATGCACCAGGTTGAGCATCTCCCGGAGATGCGATTTAAATTCATAGAGTGTTCTAATCCCGAAGAGCCGTTTCACCAGGTATCCCGGCCGCAGATAGAATTCCCGGGAGGCGTCGTTTCGCAGTTTCAGCACATCAGCCGCGGAGATATGTTCATTTCCCATAACCGCATAACTTCCGGACTGATCCATCTGTTTCAGTTCAGAATCGATCCAGCCGGCCTCAATGGCCAATTCACGCAAACCCGTGCCGGGTCGAGGGACAGGCACATTGAAGGAAGCGAAATCCAGGTTCAGTGAGACGGCGAACCGGCCCAGAGACTCCGCTTCTTTTCGGGTCATACCGGGAAGTCCGACAATAAAGGTGCCCACAGTACGGATTCCCAGTTCCCGGCACCAGGAAATGGCCTGTCGGACCCGGCTCACCGTCATCCCTTTCCCCACCTTTTCCAGGGCCTCATCCGATTCCGATTCCACACCGAACACCAGGGTGTGGCAGCCGGCTTTTTTCATCAGGGCCAGGAACTCCTGATCCATGACATCCGCCCGGGTGAAACAGATAAATCCCAGATTGTATTTCCGGGCAATCATGGCTTCCAGAAGTTCCGCTGTGCGTTTTTTGTCTGCGGCAAAGGTCTGATCGTCAAAATAAATGTCTTTGAAACCCAGGGATTTGATGAGATCCAATTCATCCAATACATTTTTTACGGTTCGTTTTTTGTAACCTAACCTTCCGATAGCACAGAAACTGCAATGGAAGGGGCAGCCGAAATCTGTCAGTACCGTGGCGAATGGAAACCGCCGGACAAACGGATACCGGTAATCTTTATTGGGAAACATCTCGTGACGCGGAATGGCGATCTCAAACCAATCCCCTTTCCCCCGGACGGCATCGGTGCCGATCACCTCACCGGACTCGGCCCGATAGACGATATTGGTGATGGGTTCCCCCGGGGGTAATTTGTTCCCGGAATCCCGGCGGTCGATGAGTGTCAGGATACTTTCTGAGGTGAAATCCAGTATGGCGCCGTCGAGAACGGGAAAGGCTTTGAGTTGAGTGACGGGATCGTCCAGGAAGAGTTCCCCCGAGGCCAGGGCAAGAAAAGAAAGATCCGCTTTCAGGCTCGTGATGAATGCAAAATCCTGTTTGAATGAGACCACTCCGGTGAGGAAAATAATGATATCCGGCTGAAAGGATTGGATATTTTCAACAATGGCGTCGGCGGTCCAGCCTTCAATCATGCCGTCAATAATACGAATTTCGTGGTGCCGGCTGAGTGTACCTGAGAGCATAAGCAGGTCCACGGGATGATACAGATAATGGGCTTTGGACACTTTTGAACAGTAGTAATCCCGGATATAGATCTGGTCCCCCGGCGGGTTCAGAAGTACGATTTTTGAATGACTCACGTTACGCGTCCGCCCTGTTTTCCGGTTGAATGTGGTTAGTGAGCAGAAGTGCCGTCAGCACCGCGACTGGAAGGACACCGCCGGTAAGATAGACGACGTCCCGGGTCCAGTTCCAGTGACTCTCAAAGAAGTAAAACCACGACGGCACTGCTGCCAGAAACCACGGAATAACAAAACGGCGTTTCCCTGTCACTAAAAAAGCCGGAATAACAGCGGCCAAAAGGAGCACCTGGTGGTGCTGCCAGACGTGTGTGTATCCCAGAAAATAGACGCAGACCCAGAGACCCAGCACCCGGACGGGATCACGCCGCCCGAAAAACCAGGTCATGATCAGACCGAACAGAACCACACTGCCACCGACGACCTTTGTGCCCGTTTCAGAAAAATGAAAATGATAAACCAGGTTCTGAAAACAGTAATTCCCGAGACTGGTGACCATTTCACCGCCGGATGCCCAGGTCAGAAACAACCGGCCATCATCCGGTCGGGCCAGGAAATACAGGAGAGCTGATCCTGCAGCTATCCCCAATCCGGCGGTCAGCATCCTGAACCGTTTCAGCCGCAGAAGCAGCGGCACATACAGAAGTGTCAGGGGTTTGGTGATCAGGGTCAGGGTCCACCAGACACCGGTTTCAAACCCGGATTTCTTCTTCAGAAAATGGGCACTCATGACAAACGTCGCCGTCATGATGATAAACGTGGTCTGTCCCATGTAAAGTTCGAGATACCAGGGTAAAAAGGCCAGCCACATCACCGCCGCCATTAAAAACCGGTTTGTGTTACCCCCGGCAAGGCGAAAACTCAGATACAGACAGTATGCCAGAGCCAGTTCGTGAAGAATGGTCCAGAAGAGCAGCGCGTTCCATGGCGTCATGGTGCTGAACAGAAGACCGAAAGTGTAGGCAAAAGCCGGGGGATACCGATTGGGTGGGTGAAAGGGTGCGGCGGCGTCCAACCGCTTCTTCACGGCAGGATCCAAATCCTTCGGATAGTTTTCGTAAATGCTGGTACCTTCCCGGATATCGAGACCGGACCGGTATAACTGAAAAAAATCACCCCCGGGATCGCATCGGGTGGAATCCCGGACCAGCCAATCCAGTCCATGATTGTCCGTATATCGCTGGGGCACGGCCATCAGGGGTTTTGAACGTAGCATTTTCTGTTTATCAGCCTGAAGTCGTTTATCGAAGATTTTGTTATACGCGTCAGACCATGGTCCTGTCGCGTCGGCATCGCGGTCCCAGTGTGCCGGAGGTTGAGCGCCGGTTTTCACTGGTTCCCAGGTGGGTGGCATCACGGAGGTCCACTGGAAATGGTTCTGGGAACTCCACAGCATGGCCAGGTGGAACGTTCCCGCAAGGATGAGAAGCAGAATCAACCATTTCCGGCGGTTCATGATGCATCCTTTCGGGGCCGGGCCAGGCAGAAAAGAGACGTGCCCAGGGGCAGACCCGCGCGTGTTGCCAGCCAGGCTTCGCCTCTGAGCCAGCCCGCAACCATGCTGTTCCAGGGCTCTTTCAGATCGGCGATATCACTTGTCTCTTCAGTTGGCGGCGGTCTCATCCGGTCGAGCACGGATTTGACCAGCAGGGGTGCGAACAGACAGAAATACCCGAAGGTCATCCGGAGAATCTCAAACCCGGCATCTTCCACGACATGGCGAAGACCCGCCGGGGAATAACGCCGCATGTGAGCTAACTGGTCGTCCCGGCGGCTCCTGAGAAACTGAAATGCCGGCACGGAGATGATCACGTGACCGTCTGATGTGACAAGATCCCGGACCTGAACCAGGGCGGTATGGTCATTGCCGAGATGCTCCAGGCAGTCGAAAATGGCCACCAGGGAAAAACTCCCCGGCGCGAACGGGATGGCATCCGTTGAAGCCCTTACCAGGGGGACATCTTTTCGCGATCGGGCCAGAACCAGCGCATCAGCGGACAGTTCCAGGCCCACCACCGAACCCCAACCCTCAAGAAACTCAAAGAGTGTGCCGGTACCGCACCCAACATCCAAGACACGACCACTGGACACAATGCCACTCTGCCGGGCCAATCCGTCCACCAGGGCTTCTTTGCCCCGGTACCACCAGTAATCCCGACCCGTGGCATCCATCTTTCGAAAAATCGACGTGTTCATCGGGACCGGATCATATCGGGATTTATGGGTTTTTACCAGTACCGAAATTTTCCGCTTTTATGTAGCTTTTGCATTGATCCTACCACCCGACAGTAACCCCAACCCTTTTCAAGGGGGTATGGTAATGCCACCGGCATGGACCTTGCGGGATCTGCAATGCATAGGTCCATGCCGGCGGTTCAAAGACAACAATCATGGTTTGCAGCCCGACCGTCCCTGGTCGGGCATAAGAAATCCCGGGATCAGGATTAATCTGATCGGACCAACTGCCCGGGATCCGGTCTCTCGGATCCTGTTTTCAGAACGGCCGGCTTTCCGGACAATGCATCTTTGATGGCCGATTCCAGTATTTTCCCGATACCCGGCATCCCGCCGGACAACGAGAATTGAATGGTTCCATCCCTCCCGATAATGACGTTTGCAGGAAACGCATTGATTCCGTATTCCCGAGTGAAATCCAAGCCTGCCGATTCTCAATTCACAATTGTGTTTGGCATTCTTAATCAGCATCATGGTCCCATTATAACAGATGTCCTGGTTGGACTGGAATCAGGGTGAGGCATTTTTCTTGATAAACCCCCTTGAAAAGGGTCAGGGGTTACAGGTCAGCGGAAGATACATCGCAGAAGGATCAGGTCAGCGGCATACCCACACACACTTGACGGCTTCATTGTTGTTCCGGACGATATCAACGGCATCGCCCCCGTAGCTGCTTTCGGCCGAAAGCAGACATAATCAGTCTATATCCGGTTTTTACCTCAATCGTTGCAACCAACTAATCCCCGCTTGAGCGGGGTGGACTCGACGAGCTTGCGAGGAGGGGACGGGGTGTGTTTCAAGACGACTCATGAAGCCAGGTCTTTTTTACATCGCTTTCATTCCGCCAAATGCAATCACACACGCTCCACCTTCGCCAGCTTCGGCGGGACAGGCTACCCTTCGGGCACCCCGCTCAAGCGGGGATTTCGTTAATTTCTTCTGCGATGTTCTTACCTGATCGTCAATCACCCCAGGAAAATTCCCATTGGTACATGGTTCCCACAATTTCTGTGACTGTCGGATCTGTCAACGCCGCGTGGAAGGTGATGCCCGAAGCGGCGGATCCGGTGTCGGGCCAGGTGAACGCGGGTATCACCGTGACATCTGTTGCCCCCGGTGGGAATTCCGGGTGTTCGTGAATATAGGAACAGATTCCCTCGGTAAATCCCGGACCCCAGAACAAAGTGCCATACACGTCCAGGACTACGAATAACGGGTATCCCGCTAAAATTGATCCCGTGGCGTTGCAAACAGTGGCCGTGCAGGAACAGGGATCACCGGGCCGGAAATAGTCGGACGGCATGAACAACGTGACCCCGGTGGTGTCACATTCCGGGGTCGCGGTAGGCGTCGCCGTTGCCGTACTCGTCGGGGTCCCGGTAGGCACCGCCGTAGCTGTACTTGTCGACGTCACTGTGGGGGTTAATGTGGGAGTTGCCGACTGCGTCGGCACCTGTGTCGGCGTAGCCGACGGTTCCCGATAGTGGTACCCCATATCAACCAGATCCGAATCAAAGACGGAATCGGTCCGGGTCGTCCGTTCATCCATACAGTAATCGCTGTTCTCCAGGGTGATACAGATTTCGGATGCCGGGATGCTGCCGGCATCCAGACACGGGCTGTCCGCATCCTGGCCGGCAGCGATCTGACTCAGGTAATAATCACCCAGTGGACCCGGGGTAAACAACGGATCCAGATCGATATTCCCGTCACCGGCAAATCCGCCTTCGATATTGGAATACCGGACCGTTGCCTGACCATTATCCAACACCTGATAATCACCATAATTACCCCGGATGATGGAATCCGTTATTTCTATGAAACTGGGATCTTCCGCCCAGATTCCCTCCCCGTTATCCACAATGGTGCAATTGGAAATATACACTTCCATGGTGTAATACCAGGCATTGATGGTTAATCCGGAACCCGTCATCAGACAGTTGGATATTTCTGTGACGCTGTTGCCATAGGGATCAGACCGCCCCCCGAATATCAGCCGGTTATTCCCATAAAATTCACAATCCGTGATCTTGACCAGGGTGTTTGCCTCGTTAAATCGCAGGGCGCTGGTCTGCCCATACCCGTTATCATAAAAACTGCACCGGGTGAACTCGATGTAATCAGTAAGATCACCGGAAAACACCGCTGAACTCCCGGCATTATTCCCGCTGAAGACGGTATCTTCTATGACCGTGGTACTGTATCCGGCCCCCGATTTGATGGCGCCTGCGAAAGCATTCGAGAAATTATTGATGAATGTGCATTGAGAGACATAGAGAGAAGAATTAGACATATACAAAGCGCCGCCGGGATCCTGGGAAGAATTATTATGAAACACACACCGTATAAAGAAACCGGTTTCGTAATCATTGGGATGGGAAGGCCAAAACCGCACAGCACCCCCAGAGTCATAACTACCGTACCAACGATATCCATTCCGGATTGATATACCCTGGAATATGATATCTTTACCGTAACCATTTTGTAATAGAAACGCCCGACCGTCACCTTCACAATCGATAACGCAATCTTCGGGATCACCTTCGGACATGATAACGATTTCACGGTTATCGACAATGATTTCTTTGTTGCCGGGACCGGTGTATGTTCCCGGTGCCAGTAAGATGGTATCACCGTCAACGGACGCATCGATTCCGGACTGGATGTCAGGGTAAGGGATGGATGGCACATTGATGATTGCGGCGGTGGCCGGGAGGGAGGATAAGAGGAGAAGGAGGAGGAAATATAGTGTCAGAGACCATCCAACACTTCTTTTCAATTGTGAATTGATAATTGTCATTTCCACACTCATACCCTCATCAGATCATTTTTCGCGTCCAGGAAATGGGTGTCGGGGGGCCGCCGGGGGTCGGAGTCGGTTTCGGGGTATAGGTCGGCGCCGGTGTCGGTGTCGGCACACCCAGGGGGCGGGCCGTGTGGATGAAATCGGTGCAGGCTTCCAGCAGATCAACACCCATATCCTCAAAATAGGTGGTACCCTCATCGAAGTAACAGGAAATACGGTATGTTCTGGGTACCTCAATTCGACCAAACGTATCCCCGGGGGTCTGATACACACGGATTTCACCTTCCCGGTAAACCGGTGTATAATCCGTGCAGGCCGGTGTCGGTGTCGGTCCGC